>Ga0126342_10021729_pt1 | contig 10669 bp, 9 predicted proteins | sample Cyp1metagenome_FD_92528 | JGI IMG/M metagenome (GOLD analysis project Ga0126342, IMG submission 92528) | Coral microbial communities from Lord Howe Island, Old Settlement Bay, Australia - Cyphastrea 1 metagenome | ecosystem: Host-associated > Invertebrates > Cnidaria > Coral ...
GGTCCGGCAGGGAACACTGGGCGTGGATGGTCGTGGTTGAGGTCCGGCAGAGAACACTGTGGATCGCGGGTCGCAGTTGAGCAAGGACGACGAGGACGACGAGGACGACGAGGACGACAAGGATGACAAGGAGGACGAGGAGGACGAGGAGGACGAGGAGGACGAGGAGGAGAGGAGGAGGAGGAGAGGAGGACGAGGCAGGAGGAGGAGGCAACTGACATAAAATCTAACAACCCTCACCTGGCAGGTGGGGAAAAAATAGGCCTTATATATGGTAGGTACCTGCAACTTAGGTTCCTGAAATTGCCATTGATTATAGGGAAACCATAATATGACCCTGGGGATACAATTCTATTCATTATTATGAATCCTTAAAGTTATATAGAATCTTAAGCATAATCCTTATTGTCAAATAAGTATTGGCAATGGTTTATACTAATCATTGATCATGGTTGATAAATCTCAGTTATTGTGCATAGTCAGTTGTTACATAATTATGACTTATCGGTACATAATAAATGACAATGGGTAATACAAAGAGCTTGGATTCACTAAGTATTTAAGATAGAAAATACGAGGTAATTATTTTGTTTTGTGATAATCATTTTCAACTATTGATATCAATTACATATGATTGTTGTTTCTCTACATTCAGTAATGAGCCCGCAAATAAAAAATAACCTTAGACTGGGAATACGATCCAACATTTCAGAGCCGACGCCCCAGAAGAGCACACTTCCTAATTGATCATTGATATACCAACCAACCCCATTGATGATTAAGCCATTGGTTAAGCATTATTCCATTGATTAAACCCATGAGTTAAAGCCACTAAATCTTTATTAATGATCATGCCACACACACACACATATATATAACCTGTATGTCATTGATCACATACATCACACTCCCTAATATCACAGTCCATTAAAGTAAATTAACCATATATATATATATATATTGATATTATAACCTCCTTGGTTTAGGCTTAAAATTAACCATATATTGGTATAGAAACCATACATTGATATTGATAAAATAAATATCCATTGGTTAATCATATATGATCAATATATATATATATGTTCAAACCATTATCCATTTGTTAATCGTATTCTTATTGATATTAATATATTATATATAGATATTGCCATATATTGATATTACCACATATCGGTTAGTTAAAATTCACTAAAGGATGAATATCCATTCATCAAAACTATGAAGAATGATATACTATTAAATACAGATATACTACCATTTAATACCCTTTAGTTAATTAACCATTGATATTGATATTGATATATATATATATATATATATTATGAGATGGTTAACCAATTAGTTTGTATGTATGTATGTATGTATATATATATTTGTTAATTAAGCATATATTGATTATCCGTTAGTTCATTAACCACATCCATTAGTTGATATTCACCATTAATACCAATGGTTGATGATACAAATTAGTCATTAACCAATTCGTAATCTTGATATATTTAACCATAGTTGGTTAAACCACAGTAATACGTGATATAAAGTAAATATCCATTAGTTGCTTAATATCCATTAGTTGCTATTTATCTACCATTAACCATATATAAAAACCAACTGATGAACCAACTGATAATAATAATCAACATTAATCCACTAAATCCAATGAACTCCACATTTATGATTCTTAAATCTCCATATTTATCATGGTTTATTATCCTGTTGATTTAACCATTGGATTTAGTGGATTTATGATTATTTATACTAATTATCATTGTTTAACCATCGGAAGTTATTCCATTGGAAGTTAATCCTGTTGATTGATAGTATCAAGAGCTATGACTGACGGTTTGTCAAAATGTCTTCTCCCGGTTTGGTTAAATAATGTTAAATACACATCATATATACACATAATACACATAATAGATATACCCATACTATGTACATATATATGTATATATGTATATATATATATATGTAATATATTGGTTAAACATGGTTAAACCATATATTCGTTGGTAAACCAACCCCCCCTCTCCTGCACCATCTTCGCCGCTGCTTCCGCCCGCCGCGCCGCCTCGCAACAGGCCGGCGGCTGCGCGGCGCAGCCGCCGTTGTCCTGCTTGGACGGACAGCCGCTGTAGTGGTTTCACCAGAAAAATTGTGCAATTTCACAATGCTTTATAGGGGTTTTACGGAAATTTATGGGGTTTCGTGGGATTTAATAGGGATTTCATTAAATTTTATAGGTTTGTAGGGTTTTAGAGCGAATTACAGGATTTTAGAGGGATCTAATGGAATTCTACAGGGATGTAATGGGATTTTGGAGGATAGAATGGAATATAACCACCAATTGATGATGCCCTCCGGTAATCAAACATGGCTATAGCTGAAAGATCCCCTATAAATGGAGGTTTCAGTGGAACAAATCATAAAAATTGTAGATTTGCTATGTTGGACTACCGGATGGTAAATCAATGATATATATATATATATATTTATTTAAACAGCGGTTTTCTCCCACTCAAATAGGTGATTATGAACAAATGGGGGTTTAGACCAATGTAAGTTGGATTCAACTGCCCAACATGCAGCTTTAACCAGCAAAAATTGGGATCGGACCAGCAAAAAGTAGGAGCGTACCATAAACAAAAAATAAAAGGTTGGTGGTTTCAACCCATCTGAAAAATATGCTCGTCAGATGGGATGATGAAATTCCCAATATGATGGGAAAGTCATCAAATTCCATGGTTCCAGTCACCACCAACCAGGCATTAATCACCATTAACCAACATCATTAACCATTATTATCCATGATTATAGATGTTTACCACCATGTTTACCATTAACCATTATTATCCATGATTATAGATGATTTACCAATTATAGATGGTTAACCACCATTAACTATCATTTACCACCAACCAATCAAAAGGTTTACCATCTAAATCTTGGATTCAAGCTGCAAAAAATGGTGAAGGTTTACCCCATCGAAACTGATGGTTTAACCCGCAAACTGGTGGTGATTTTCGTGGTGATTCCATCAAGATGGGGACTACCTAAGGGGCTACCTAACCAGAAAACATCCCAGATGCAACCATATTACTTGGAGATTCTGTACGGATATGTGATTGGATATGCTTAAGCATCCACATTTGCTTTATATATATAATATTGTATTATATTGTCATTTGATGGCAGATGCCCAGCTTGTCTGGCTTAAGCTGCCATATGTTTGTTCTTAAATCATCAAGTTTGATCATCAAAGCACCATGACTCCATGGTTAAACTGTTAAACCACACCTTTTGATAGTTAGATACATAATTTTTGTGGTTAAGCGTCAATTGTTCATGGTTCGATCCCTAATATATGGTGCCATGATATTCCTATGAAATCTAAATTTCCCACGGATAAAGCTTCATTTTTCACCGTTAAACCAACTTTTTCTTGCAACTCCAATTTTTTCATGGTGAAATCCCAAATTTCATGGGTAAATCCCCATATTTCATGGTGAAATCTATTTTTTTCATGGGTAAATCCCAATTATTCATGGTTAAATTCAAACTTTTCATGGTGAAATCTAATTTTTTCACGGTGAAATCACAATTTTTCACGGGTAACCAACCCTTTTTTGGTGGGTTCCCCCGCACCGCGCGTTCCACGTTCGTTCCGTCCTTCCCCAAGCCCTCGCGGCGGCGGATTTCCATTTCAGCTCCCACCGCCGGGCAGCTGGCGCGCGCCAGTTGAGCCTGAGAATACCATGAAAATATATTGCCATTGATCTACAATTCCCATAGGATCCATGGTGCTGCTATGGTGACATGGATCCCATCAATATACCCTAGTCATGTTAGCATATATACCAGCACCATGGATCCGTCATGGGATTGGGTAAATGGATCAATTCCATTAGCTGATGTCTGATGTTTGGATCTAACATGATCTAAGAATTTGTTGGATTTCAGACAGCTATAAATTTCACGATTCATCACGATTGTTGATGAAATCAGGCAGCTTCCAGTTTTCCTATGGGTTTTCCTATGATTTTCCTACGGTTCAAGAGTTTTCCTACGGTTTTCCTATGGATTGTTTGGGGGGCCTCACCTTTGTACAATCGCTTTGAAAATCACTGAGCATCTGGCTGGTCGTAGCTTGGGACAATTTCCTTCTGGAAGTGATGGAGCTGCCGCGGTCACGAAAATTGTTCAAGGCCCAAAAATCTCAGCAGTTTCATGTAGTTTTTTTCTGCTGATAATACATATATATATATTCATACATATTAATATTATATATATAAGAATCGAGAATCGAGGATCGAGAATCGAGGATCGAGAATCGAGGATCGAGAATCGAGGATCGAGAATCGAGGATCGAGAATCGAGGATCGAGAATGGGGCTTGTGAAGCCGGGTCTGAGATATATATATATTTGTGATGGATATTCTGAAAATAAAGATGGATGTTCTGATCTATAAGAATCTCAACAGTTCCATAATATGATGGAGATTCTTAGGTTTTTTTTTTCCGATCATATGGATATTCTTAGTGATTTTCTACAGTTTAATTCTTGTTCATCCGACATTGGTGAAAAGAATGTTTCCGGAACCATTTCCCTAGATGTTCAATGGATGTGGCCGTGTCCGAGCTACAAGAACGGAGAAGGCGTCGTCAAGAAACGCGAGCGTTTTTCATGTCATTGGATTATTTTTGACATCTTCATGAGATAGCTATGAGATAATTAACTATCCCATAGGATCCATGTATGCTATATATGGTGACATTTACCATCAATATACCCCAAATGTTAGCATATATACCAGCACCATGGATCCTATGGGTATGGGATAACTAATGTGCGATATTTGTATGGGATATGATAGGATGATGACTGACGAATTGAAGCCAACTCCATTTGTGATGCTTCATGTGATGACCACGAGAAAACCCGTTTTTTTCATAGATGACAAGGCCGAAGAATTCCAAATCTCTCTATATATGATGTACGGTATATACGTACTATAGATGATCCATTTGGTAATTTTTGGTAATGAAACACTGTTTATTCTATGGGATGCTCATGGGATTTTGCCCATTAACTGATGCAGGATTTCGCAACCATCCATAGTATGTTTTGATGTAGTATTACATGTCCTTTTTTTGAAGGTGTTTTCCCATGTTTTCCCATGTTTTCCCATCAGATGTTTCCACAACTGACAGGTAAAACCTAGATGTAGATGTGGAAAACCTATCGGTTTGCCTTCGGAACATCATCCACAAATGGTTGAAGTTTCCACATCTTTCTGTTTGTTCACCCATGTTGGTATCCAGCAGCAGCACACCTTGAGCTTCCTCTTCATGGGATCCACCCAAGCCCAGCGACCAGAAACTGCTTCGATGTCCTGTCGTACGAAACCGCGACAAGTTGGGGGCCACATAACTCCGTTATTTCACGACGGTTTATGATACGTAAATAACGAACTAGTTCATGGATGTTCATGGGGTTTATAAAGCAACAAAAATAACTGAGGGGGGGCCCACATTGTAGGAACTGCAACCATGAAAATGAAACCACCGGCAAATCTCTACTAGATTTCAAGAGATGTAGCTGGGATGTGTTAAGCTTGAAAATCCGATTGTTGTCCAGGCGCGGGGTTGGCATTCTGGTAGATTTTCCCGTTAGACAAATTCTGGGATTGGAGTTCTAGAAGTATGGAATGTGTTCACTTACCCTCTGGCAATCAAACATGGCAACGGGAAATCGCGCACTTATAGCCACACAAAAACATGTTTAGGGGATTTTCAATTTCTATGTGTTCTTACCACAGAGTAAATAAAAAATAGAGCATCATACCATTGTTGCTGGAGAAATCATGATAACAGTACTGAAAAAATCACGATTTTGTTGGATACCCTCTGATAAACAGCCACATAACTATGGAACATCACCATGTTTAATGGGTAAATCCACTATTTCTATGGCCATTTTCAATAGCTATATGTTAGTTTACCAGAGGATAAATCTGGCTGAATTGCAATAATTCAGCCGCTGGGGATGATTCCCCGCAATTCAACCATGCTCCAGTGATCCAGTGATCATCAGATTGATGGAGTAATGGATAAGTAACGGAGATTTTTCATTAATAACATTAATAGAATGGATTAATATAAAATATAGTTATATATTAAACTATAGTATAACTATCAAAATGAATAGAATATATAACATTAATTAATGGGTAATTCATGGTGATTAATATATGGTGATTAATCATTATATATCATTATGCAACCAAAATTAACCAACATTAATCACCAGTAATCACCCCACATTAACCCACATTACCCTCCAGTAAATTGACATCTGGCTGAATTATAATATTTCGTGGTCGTTGGGGCGATTTTTTAGTTTCAAAATTGAAATAAGGTCTGCGTCGCAAGAAATCTTGAAATTTGTTTTACGTCATAAAGGGTATTGCAAACCACACCTAATGTTGTGTAAAGGGTAAAAGGGTACAGTAGGCTACAATTATAAGAGACCCGCAAATAAGAGCTGCTTGAGAATGTCTGAGCATACCATCCTTTACCAATTTTTCAGTTCAAGGATTTTTGGGGCAAGCGTAATGTTTCAGCCATGCCCCGGCATGTCTTGCAATCGTGCGAAGCATGCCCAACTCACCCGTGCTAAAGGAGATATGGGACTTGGGCGCGCAATGATTTCTGAGGGCGTTCAATTTGAGCTTTTAACGGCGCGAAAAACTTGCTCCCTCAAGTGCTTCCTTTTATGTCTGGTTGCGTATCACGAATCTTATCAAAGGGTGGAGAAAGGTGGTTTTTTTCCTGTTTCTGCTCATTGAACATGGCCCATTTACTTCGTTGATTTACCGAACTTAAAGATGCTGATGTTCCAGTTCACTATGTTACCCTCTGGTAATTTAACATAGCTATAGAAAAACACTATTTTAATGGGAAAATCCACTATAAATGGCCATTTTCAATAGCTACGTTAAATTACCAGAGGGTATCCACTAAATTGGCGGCTTCTCCCCATTGGCACCTCTGGGGGCCATCAAGGCATCCAAGAGACCAGTGGAATGCCCCATTTTTGGCCACCTTGGAGCTGAGACGATGGAGAAATGATAGGATCATGGTTGTAAAACACCCCAAAGATGCGGAACAAATATGTGAAATGAGCTGGTTATGTGTGGTCCAATTTGATAGATATGTCCATTTCACATCATTTCACTGTTCTACCTATTTTTTGGGCTGCTCTACCCAAAAAATGCAGACTTTTGTGAATTATCCCATGACTTTTGGTGCTTATTATGTACACATGCGGAAAATCATCCAGAAATGATGGTTTGGTGGATCAGCCTTGACAAAAATATGAGTCAAATGGAGGTGACCAGAAAACAGTTGAAACCGCCAAGCTGTGTCATGTCGCCCCTCAGCAACTTTCAGTTGAATAATGGGGCTATGGTCAATAGAGCAGTGTTCAAACCTGCCACGTCATGAACATAAAATACATTGAAATACTGCTCGGTTAGTAGGAAATCACAGGTCATTCATTACCCATAAGATCCATGGTGCTGGTATATATGCTAACATGACTGGGGTATATGGTAAATGTCACCATATATAGCAGCACCATGGATCCTATGGGTTAAGGCTTTGAACACCCCTGGCACCTGGGATTTGCTGAAGGAACCCCAAAGAACAAAAACATCTTCCCTATAGATTCCTGGATTTCCAAGTGGGAATATGAAACATATCATCCACCTCAGCTTAAATCCAGGTAGCTTATGTCAGATGGTTGCGAAATCCGGTTATCACCAGTTCATAGGTGGTAGCCACATCCCATTGTTTATAGGCTTTTAACCATTCAAGATGGTGCAGGATTTCGCTGGCCCATCCACAGGTCATGTTCACCCTCCCATGTTCCCCGTCATGTTCAGCGACGCACCTCGCCGGGCCCGTAGGGACGACCCAGCGTGTCGCGTCAACTCATCTCGAACCAAATGGGCGCAGTCACTGACCGAGTGAAATGAGGTGTTTCTCTATTTCCGATGAGCTTGCTGCAGCAATGAGGAATCTACAGGTTACCAATTTCAGGCGATAAAATAGGATAAAAGCACATGGAAGCTTCAAGTGAACGTGTGCGAGTCTACTGGAACAAGATCGAGCAGGGCCTTTCTATGTGTCAAACAATGTGACCCAAAAGCCATCCGAATTCCTCGCATTGTGTAAGCCATCCGAATGTGGCTATCCATTTCCTCGTTTTGCGGATCAGACAGGCAAACGGGTTTGCATTGGGTTGGTGGATGCACCGAATTCATTGAAAAAACTCTGCTAATGTCACACAAGCCACGCAAGCCGAGCGATGTCATCTCTTGTAAAAATCAGCTGAGCATATGGATGGTCAAATGAAGGAACTGTTCAGGGTTTTCTCCAGATGTAGGAGACAGAGCACATCACCCTTGCAAACTTTGGCGCTTGTCCTCTGGCGCCAAGCATTTTGCATCGATTTTGCAGGGTCAGGGTGTTTCACGGTGTTTCCATTTTTTTTAACTTACAACATTCCCATGAGATTCCATGATATGGGTTTGTCTGAAAATGGGGTATATTCCCAATTATAGCCATTTAATAGGGATAATGATCATTGACCATTGGGTTTAGGGGTACACTATTTTCAGACAAATCCATATTCCCATAACCGGGTGTAGGGAGTGACCACATATCCTGACTGGGACCAGAGACGTCGATCACCGGCGCGGAACTTCTCAGCGGAGGGGCGATCCCCAACCTGGCCGTCACCAGCGGAGGGCCCCGTCAATGGTGTCCCAGCTTTCCCAATTGAAAACTGTCCGATAGGGTCACTCATGGAACATCTAATTCAAAAGGGTCACTATTGGAGAATTATTGGATTAGATTATGTTCGATCAATGGAATATGCAATAACCCAAAGGATCCATGTATGGTATATATGCTAACATGACTGGGGTATATTGATGGGATCCATGTCACCATATATAGCAGCACCATGAATCCTATGGGGGTGTCAATGGTGTCCATAATTTGGGGGGATCTCATTTTCAGCGAAGGGTCTGGCAAAACTGCTGGTAAAAAGCTCGGAAATCTGATCACCATCAATGTTTGTCCAGAAAGGGGATATATGATATACTAGTATACCCTCAAAAAATGCTATTTACTGGTCAACATGATCATCAACCAGATTATATTTTTGGGGGGTGGTCATAAATTTTCGGGAAAAAAAAACATGCCAGGTAGATCCTAATGGAAATAAGAAAATGTGAGGCAAAACCAACAGCCAGCAGGAGTTCTCAAGTTGGGATCATCATGACTAAGCAAATAGTTATTCATTCTTTAGGTTAAAAAATCCCATCGTTGTGGCAGGATGTTCTTTGATCCCTGAAAAATATCATGACATTAATTCATCTTTTATGATTGTTGGTTATCTTCCCATGATTTCTTGGTTGCTTCATGTTAATTCTGTCCTCTCGAGATATGCTCGAATGATTCTTCCAAGTCCGATATGAGTTGGTTCTGAAAGCTGGTTTTTGGATGTTGAGCAATCATTGGATTTGGGTCAAAACCGACTCCCAAAAGCATGGGTACAATGGTGGGGCCCCCCAGTGATGTTTGTTGGTTTATAAGCCCCATTAACTATAGTTAGAAGTACCATAAACCATAGTTATTGGAGTTATAAACCAACTTAGCTATCTTGGGGGCCCCACATTGTATGTGAACATCACCAACACACTCTGTTCTCAAAGGCGGCAGGGTATCTCAAGGATTGAATCCGTGAGAAAAGAACTTGCTTTCCGAAACAGTCAGACTGGCATCCTTTTCGGAAAATTGCAGGGGCCGATTCAGTATACCATTACATATCATTAGAACATAATACAATTCGTATATCATGAAATCAATAATACCATGCATTTATTGATTTATTGGGTATACCGTTCAACCATTTATTATGATGGCTATACCGATCTATAAATGGTTCAATAAATATGGTTTATATTAGGGTATTAGTTAGATGCAATTTTGTGAATTAAACCAACATATGCAGGATGGGGGCCCCATAGTTGGCTAAGTTGGTTTATAACTATAGTAACAAGTTGGTGTATGATACTTATAACTATATTAAGATGGGGCAGTTGGTTTATAACTCCAATAACTATGGTTTATGGTACTTCTAACCATAGTTACTGGGGCTTATAAACCAACTTATAACTGGGGGGGCCCATCCTGCATGAATTCTTCCAGTGGTTGACCTTCGCTGCGTCGCGGCAAGCGTGGCACCCTGGCGGCCTCGGCCACTCACCGAAGATGGTACCCGGAGTCGTGGCTGGTATAGCTGGATAGTAATATATATAATATGTATATAGAAATATATATAGTAATATATATATAATGATAAATATATATATTTATAGTAATCTATATATAGTAGTACATATAGTAATATATAGTAATACATATATATATATTTATAGTAATCTATATTTAGTAGTACATATAGTAATATATATATAGTAATCTATATATAGTAATACATATATGTATAGTAATATATATATAGTAATATATATATATATAGTAATATATATATAGTAATATATATAGTAATATATATAGTAATATATATATA
>Ga0126342_10021730_pt1 | contig 10669 bp, 2 predicted proteins | sample Cyp1metagenome_FD_92528 | JGI IMG/M metagenome (GOLD analysis project Ga0126342, IMG submission 92528) | Coral microbial communities from Lord Howe Island, Old Settlement Bay, Australia - Cyphastrea 1 metagenome | ecosystem: Host-associated > Invertebrates > Cnidaria > Coral ...
GTCTTGATCAGGTCTTTCAGACAGCAGACAGAGCAGCCAAGGCCAAAGACCATTTCCAACTTTTTCAAACAATCAGAACTCTTGCACCAAAGCAACCTATGAAGAGAATCATGCTGCGATCGACGACAGGAGATCTTCTGGGGCCAGATGAGGCGGCAGACTGGCTGCAACAATGGTATCAAGACATCTACTCAGATCAAGTGGACACCGTTGACATGTCACCGTTTGAATGGCCTTTTTCAATTCAAGAATTTGCCAACAGCCTCCAGACACTGCCGACCAACAAGGCTCTGGCACCGGGCTACACTCCATCGCCGTTTTGGAAGTATGGAGCTGAACCCATTGCAGAATTCTTGGATCCAATGTTACATGATTGCAGCCGAATTCCTTCTTTTCCAGAGGTTTGGGGCATGGGATCATTGGCCCTGTTAGTCAAACCTGGCAAGACAGGCAGACATCCCTCTGAACTTCGACCTATTGCTCTGTTGGAGCCGACCGGCAAGGCGGCAATGGGACTTCTCAACACGGCAATTCAGCAACAAATTGGGCACACTTTGAATCATTTACCACAATTTGCCTATGCAAAAGGTCGTGGAACAGAAGATGCAATCCATCGCCTTGCTCATCACTGCAGAGAGGTCCGGGAAGCTTTGGGACAATTCAGTCATCCAGTTCACAGCATGAAAACTGGCATTGTCTTGCCACCTCTGACAGGCGGGATGACACTATGCCTTGACCTAACACGTGCTTTTGACACTGTGCGGCGCTCACATCTTTATCAAGGGATGGAACGACTTGGCGTGACAACAGACCTCATCAGCTTCTTGCAAAGCGTTTACACCACGACAACATATGAATTTGAACATCGTGGCACCAAACGCACTGTCAACACATCTCGAGGCATACGACAAGGCTGTAAGGCCGCTCCATGCCTATGGACAGTTTTCATCTCAGCGTTGATGATGGAGTTTGCCAATCAGACTAGCATGTCATTCCTCCTATTGTGCATCACGATTTTTGCGGATGATATTTGCTCTCATCAGATGTTTCATTCTGAGGAATCCTTCATCAACTTGCTCAAAGCATTTGGAACTCTTTTGGATCTGATTGAGACTGCAAACTTGGAACTGAATTTGGCCAAAACAACAGTCACGCTGCGCATGAAAGGACGACTTGCAGAGAAACTCCAAAGAAGATTTGTTTTACGCACCAAAAATGGAGCATTTCTGAAGGTTCCGAGGTCCAATGGTACCTTCACGAAAATCAAACTGGTGAAATCCTTCAAATATCTTGGAGTTCAATTGTCATATTACAATTTTGAAAGAGAGACAATGGCATTGAGATTGCGTCACAGTGAACAAACCTCACATCAACTTCACCGCTGGCTCTATACACAGCGTATGGATGTACAACACAGGACACAATTGTGGTTTCAGTGTACATTCTCATGTCTCAGATACGGTATCATTGCCACCGGATTCACTGAAGCCACATTGTTGATGTTCTACCGCTTCTGCATCAGACAGTTACGCAGAATCTTCAGAGCACCAGTGCGCATTACACGTGAAACCAATTCACAGTTCTTGTCCAAGCACCACATCGTTGATCCTCTCCTGCGGCTCAGAGATATATGCCTTCAGACAGCCAGCCGTGCACTGAGCAGACATCAAAACCTAGCAGCAGATGATGTACTCCGACTCACACCACTGCCGAAGTATGACGACCTGCTTCAGGTCATTGAAACGGTATATCAACAGATCTTGGAGACAAATTCGCTTGACCAGGTGCCCAACACTTTGACACAACATGAATGCTCAGAATGTCATGTGGTCTTCAGCAATTTGACCGCGCTACGCAGGCACTGCACCATTGATCATGACAACAGATCAGGCCTGCTGAGACACATGTTTCAACAACCACCTGCTGATACTCCAACGTGTCTGCGCTGCGGTGCATGGTTCAGCACATGGCATAGATACCAATATCACACCAAATTTGTGTGCATTGCTGAACTGCAGGAAACAGAACAAGTTGAACACCGTTTGCGGGTGACAGAGCTACTACAGTATGCCAGAGCGCATCAAGTTGCTGCACTTCGCCACAATGCGGCAGTTCTTCTTTACTTTCTGCATCATTGTGCCATTTGTGGGAAATTTCACACCACTCATACTGGCTTGATGAGACATTGGAATGATGAACACCCTCAATCATACCGGGATCACCAACCAGTGCTGCAGTTTTACTGTCAACATGTTGAAACTTCAAACCCATGCCAGCTGTGTTCAATTTCATTTGCCCAGTATCATCGGTGCATCATCTGGAGACAGCTGTCCATGCTACTGACTGAAAAGAATCTCACCGCTGAGTACTGTGACGTAGCAGCGACAGCACCACTGGTATGCGATACCTGTGGCAAGGTCTACACGACCAAACATGGCCTGGCACAGCACGTCCAGAAATTCCACAATGCGCAACAGGTGCTCCATGACAACAACTGGAACAGATTCACAGCCAAATGCCTCTTTGAGCAGGCGGTGCAGACGAACCGATGTGAGGACTTGCTCTCAGATCCAGACATCCTTCACTTCATCTCTTCTGAGTGTTTCGACTGCAGTATGCCTTTCCGCAGACGTCAGGAGTTGTCCAGACACATGAAACAGGGACACCCATCAGAATGGGCTGAAATGGAAAGCAGGGCCTTTGATTTGACAGTTTCCTTGAAATGTGATCAACGTTGCCTTTGCGTTCCTCCACAGCATCGGGTCAAACATCTTTGCATGGTTTTCCTGCAGTTTGCTTTGGCCAGGCTTCAATGGGAACGAGACCAGGCTGCTGCCACGACTCTCCCACCGGAGCTAGCCCTGAAGCCGCAGGAGAAACTGGAACAGCTGCTCTGGTTTGGATTTGGGGCCTTTCTCTACAGATTGCCTGCATTGAAGTTGGTCCTGACACTGACATGTCAGATCTGTGGTCATGTCAGCAGGTGCAGTGATGATCTTCTGATGCATCTGCATCAATGCCATGAACCCTTGGTTGCGGAGAGTACTACCTTCTGGCAACTCTTGCGATGGACCTTGTTCCAGGACTTCGGATGTGTATGCAACCCGACAAGGGGCTATGGGGTTCCGAGTCACACTTGCCCTGCACTTCTTCAGGCAGCAATGCTGGCAGTTCAGGCCCATTGGCAGTTACTGATACCGTGGCAGTATCGTACTGATGATCTTCTCTCACATGTTGGTGATTTGTTGGCCCTTCCTGACTTCAGACGCATCTCACTTTGGCTCATCACGAGGCAATTTGACAAACTCTGGAAAGACCCGGCCTTACTGCGCTTGTTGAAACAAAACTGCACCATCTGTGGTGAGGCAGTATCACTTCAGTACATCACGGTGCACTTGCGACTGGAACATCAACTGGGCCCAAACGATCTTCATCTGATTGTCATGCAACTTTGCAGGATCTACAGTGCTGAACACTCGGAAGAACCCTACTGCGATCACTGTGGTGAACTGCTGCCGACACTGGATGTGCTTGAGTTTGACCCAGTTCCAGATATGCACTTGCCTGGATGTCCTTTGATTCTGCACATGGCGGCCTTTCTGATGCATCCGGTCTTGCACAAATCAACCTTTGATCCGAGTGCATGGCCATCGCCTCAGGCAATTGAAGCTGCCTTCCAACGCCAAGAGCACCAGAGATTGATGTTCAATGCCCGACACTCAGACACAGCAGGACAGGACTTTGACCAGCTCATCAAATGTGGCCTGCACTTATTACAAGACAGTGGTATACAAACCATCATAACACAACAATGTCTGCTATGTCACAAGCTTTGCATCATGCCCGGCAAACTGATTCAGCATGTGCGATTGCATGACTACAAACAATACAACACAATGTGGTGCTTGCGCCGATTGCAGCTATTCAATGTGCCCTGCTCCTTCTGTGGTTCAGACTCCCACCTGGAGACCTGCGTTTGCCCGGCACTGCTCAACTTGGCAGTTTTCCTGACCAATGGGAGACGCCCTGGACAAAGCGAGTTCGATCTGGAGCAACTTGCTCACTCCAGGCCAACTCAAAAGCCTGGGCATCAAGGAAGACGAAGAGGCCAAGCCCAACAAGCGCCAGCGCAGGAAGGACAGAAGCGAATCGACGACAGCTTCCTTGGACACCAACACCAAGGCAATGATGCAGGTGATGGCCAAGATCCTGTTGAGGCACGAGGACACCATCAACGTCCTGCTTCAGGAATACGAGTTCGTTCTCTTTCTCCAGCCAGGAGAAGGCAGTCTCCTGCCAGTGCTGTTGGAATGCCATCAAACTTGGCAACAGGGAGACCGCAGTCAGACCCTGAGACACACGATGGCGCTGTGCATGATCGAGACCCTGCTGAGCCGCTTGGACAAGCTTCAGAAGGCACAACCAAGTGCGGACGTGGTGCAGGACTGCATCAAGTACAACCTCATCGACGAGAACCAACAGATGCCATATCTCCGTTGGGACGTCAATACCCAACAACTGGTCCCAACCAAGGAGAAGCCCCTGCCGATTGGCGAAGTGCGACGGATCATCAACACGATCCATCAGATCCTCACGTCGGAGAAGGACATCACTCTCAGATTCCACTCTCTCTCCAAAGCCAAGACGGAGGATCCTCAGGGGAGAGCAGTCCCATTTCTCTGGACTGTCGGCAGCCGGACTCAAGGGGAATTGTGGAATCTTTTGCGAACAGTGTCATTTCACAGCATTTGGCAACTTGTGAGGCTTACCCTGAGACCTCAAAATCAACAGCGTTCAGCTCTGACCAAGCAGCTGGCCAAGATGTTGTAGACGGCCACACCAAATATTTGGTGAGAGTGTTGGAAAATGACTCAGCAACTATGTGCTATGTCAATGCGGCAATGACTGCCCTCTCTTGGCTCACTTTGCTTTGTCAGAGCCTGACACCATCCAAATGGACATATGGCTATGAACTCATGAGGGGACTATGTCAATGGAATCCACTTCCGTTGAATTTGCGGGTTTTTCAGCCCTTTCTGTGGCTGCTATTTGGGGCCTTTTCAGAAGCTGATTTGCTGTCACAGCAGGACATTTTGGAGTTCACGACCTTCATCATTGATCGTATGCAACCCCAATTCTTATCTTGCAGCTGGTGCACCAGATTTCAGTTCACCACGCAAGTGTCACATCCAGTGTTGGACAGCGAAAAAGGTGACAAATTTGCACCCATCCTCCTGCGATTCATCAATTATCTGGACACACATTGCTGCCTCATTGAACTCATCAGACATTGGCATGATCCCTCAGGTCTTTGTCGAGCAGGTGACCAGGCTGGAGAATGCATGATTTTGATGTTTGACCGCCATATTGAAGGACAGAATCGCAAATGTCAACAGAAAATCCACATCCCACAGGGTCTCATCCATTTCCCTTTCTTCGCGAATGACAGTGGTAATATTGACTTTCATCCACTTCGAGTTGCTGCAGTCACATTTCACATTGGATCCAGTCCACATAGTGGACATCACAGAACAGCATTGCGATATCAGGGCAGGTGGCTCATCTACGATGACAACACGTTGCCGGATGTTGTTTTGGATCTTTCAGATGAAATTTTGTGCAGCACCACCACATTGTGGCTTGTCAAACCAACGTCAATTGCTGTCAGGACCATGGACCAAGCCCAAGGAAGTGCAAGCTCTGCTGCGGCATTGACCACCACCGCAGCGGTCTCAGGACCTGTAGATCCACCTGAAGAACCGCAACCGAAGCGCCCCAAGAGGACAGAGGACACTGAGTAGAAATTCTCCGCTCTGGTTGAATGCCTCTGGATGAATGTGCATCGACTCTCACCATTTTTGGTTTCACAGTTTATTTCTTGACAGACCATTCCAACATGTCATTTTGACAACACTCGACAATGGATTGGTCAATGCCTTGACGGCATCCGCCACACAGGCCATTTTGGCATTCAGGTATCACACTGGCATTTTGCCTTATGCTGAGAAAGCGACTACGATATAGGCATTTTGCTGACAGACATGGCGCTCCAGCCACCCATGCCACTGGCTCCCCTGCCGGTGCCCTCTTTCATGCCCTCCGCATCCCGGAGTGTACCCGTGCACTACAGGCCCCCAGAAGATGGCAAAAAAAAAAAAGATGAGAAGGGGCCAAGAGGCTAAAATGCCCACCAAACACGAAGCAAAAAAAAAAAAAAAATCACTTTTGCGGCGGCTGAATCCTGGCTGCGGTGCGGATCTACTGACGGCTGCAGCTGCTGCTGCACTACGTGCGCTGCACTACGTGCGCTGCAGATTGGCGGCCTGGCGCAGACATTGATGCGACTGCTGCGTGAACTTCACAGTGAGAGATGCCATAGGATGTATAGCTGTACATTGAAATTTTTCCTCCAATTGTAGCTTTCATGCCCAACCCTTTCTTTAGCATTTTCTCCCATGGCACATGTCCGTTCATCTTCTAACAACCACCTGAAGTGAACTTTTGGACGTGCCCAAAAACCCTCCGGGGTGCTGTTAGTCTGGTAAGTCCAGGTGCAGAGGCCGGACGTCGAAATGCCTTTTTGCACTTGGCCGCGTGAAACATGTGTTGGACCTTGCCTGCTGACAAGAGTGTCAAGGGGTTTCAAAAAAACACACACACACAAGCCCCTGTGCGGCTATCAACGCCGCGCTCGAGTGGTGAGGAACCACAGCCGACAGCCGCAGCCATTGCCCCCGCCCGTTCTTGGGTGTTTGTTCGCTGGCACGGAGAGCGGCTGCCGGTGTCTTCTGGATTGACCTCCCAGAAGTGCGTTGCTGTGGGTCAGCGGCAGCCTTGCAAGTCCGCGCTGGCTTTTTGCTTCAGTACTACTTCCTCCTTGTGGACTTTGACTTCATTAAGGGGTTGGCACCCTCTTTCCTCACTGGCCTGCACAGTGCGATAGGGTGGGCTCCTGAGGCATCAACTGGCCCAGCAAATTCCTAATTTTCATATTCGCACTTTTACTTGGGAAACCTGGACACTGCTGACCGAGACCTTTGAGCACCCTCCACAATACCTGCTGGCTAAAGTGCCCTTGTACTGGTTGGGCTTTCATTTGGTGCGACCGACAACACCAGGATAATTACCTCAGCTTGATTTCCAGGACAATCCATGATCGCGAGCGCAATTGCATTGATTTTCATAGCCGCATCCCGGTCCCAATTCCGGGGGTCAGTGATTAGTATTCTCATCCTCATCCTCCTCAATTTTGGATACACCATGAGTGATGGCAACAAAGATTTTTCACTGGCTTGGGGTGAGGGTTCCACCATGGACATGCATGGCGGGAGAGTCGACGCATCAGCGTCGACGAAACATCATGTCGAGGAGCTCAAGTTGACTTACGAGTCATGCCAATCTAGACGAAACAGACGAAGATTGTTCAAACGCAGCTTTCAGCGTGCACAACGACGTGCATCAACGCATGGTTACACACTCTATCATGGACAATGGATGACAGCCAAACAACTGGGTACTGAATATAGGGGACCATCACCTGACACACCACCATCACAAAATGTCACGGTGAATCCTGGACAGAAACGCAAACGACTCACCATGATGAGCTGGAATGCCAGTGGACTTCGACCAGCAGACTGGGACTGGTTACAAATCTGGCTTGGACAACAAAGATTAGATGTCATCGCGCTACAGGAGACACATTGGCCATTTTCTGGAGAATGGCAACAACCAGACTACTACTGCCTTCACAGTGGCAACAATGGCCGAAGCGCAGGCGTGATGACACTGATATCGAAACGTCTTTGCAAACCCACTGAACTTTCATGGGATGAACCCGTACCAGGTAGACTGCTACATGTACGTATTCATGGAACCTCCAGGGGAATTGACATCATAAATGGGTATCAGCATGTTCATGCACACGATCGCATGGATGACAGAACCATTTTCTGGGACAGTCTTCAAACTACGATGACAGCTATCCCTTCACGAAACAACATGATTCTGCTGGGAGACTGGAACACATCACTGACAGCTCGCACTACAGTGACGGGACTGGAGACCTATGCGATGGACACAGGCCGTGCGACTGGACCACATCATGACGATTCTCATTTATTTCACAACATTCTTCTTCATCATGACATGATTTCAGTTAATACCTGGTGCCATGAACTAGGTCCCACTTTCAGATTTCAACACAGACATTCCAGAATTGATCACATTTGCTGCCGCCGACAGTATTCAGATAGGACGTCCAAACAGGCAACATATCTGACGGAGTTCCCACTGAATGCGCATGAAGGGGCACATCATGTCCCCCATTTTGGTTTCCGTACTGAAGGTCTGGCATTTTGCGCCTCAGAGCAGACCTGCAGGATGGACTTTGCGCAAGAGGTTGGAATTGTACAAGCAATGGAGAAATCCGACACAGCAGACCCAACAACTGCAGGCTGAGATCAACGAGGCCATCGCTGCCCTTCCTCCAGAAGGAGATCGACTCCAACAGGTGCATCAAGCAATGAACAAGTTTGACACTGTGAACACACCCGAACAACCTCAACCGGTTTTTCGTTTTGATGTCACACCATTTCAACTTTTTCAGGAACACACGGAACGACTTTTTGCACTGCGGGACACTTCCTTGAGGAGTTGTTTTCAGGCATGGGTGCATGTCAACAGAAGAGGACAAGCAAGACAGCAGATGAGAATCACAGCCAAACTGGCCAGGAAACAAAGACTTCAGCGCATTTTTGACATCGCAGGTAGAGCAGAACAAGCACATGACCACTTCACGCTCTATCAGGCCATACATGAACTAGCACCCAAGAAATGGTACAGAAGATTTCAATTACGAGATCATCAGGGCCATCTCCTGAATCCCGATCAAGCAGCTGATCAACTCCAGGACTGGTTTCAGAAGCTCTACAACGACGACAGTGCACCACTCAGAAGTACTCCTTTTCAATGGCCTTTCACTGAACAGGAGATGCTTGCTGGCTTTCAATCCATGCCGTTACTCAAGGCGGTAGCCCCGGAGTACGCGCCAGCTCCATATTGGCAGTGTGCTGCTCACAATGTAGCAGAGTATTTGACACCATACCTGATGCAATGTGGGGAACAAGGGGTTTTTCCTGCATGTTGGTCTCAAGGGACGCTCTTCTTCATTCCGAAGGTGGCCAAGCGAAGTCTGCTCCCCAAAGAACTCAGACCTATTACCTTATTGGAACCATGCAGCAAGATCTGTATGGGCTTGTTGGCCCAGTGCATCCACGATGAGGCAGGGCTCCTCCTGCAGAGTTTACCGCAATTTGCATACATGAGAGGCCGAGGAGGGGACGATGCACTGAATCGCCTCGTAACGCATTGCCGTAAAGTTCGCACATTGTGTGAGGAGCATCAGTATCCAGTTCACCACCAAGCACAAAGCACTACACCACGAGCGGTGAGTGGCGGAGTGTTGCTCAGTCTAGACCTTTCAAAGGCCTTTGACAATGTGAATCGTGCCACTTTGATAACAAGTCTCAGACGATTGGGAATTTCAAACAATTTGATTTCCTTTCTGCAAACGATTTACTGTCAGACCTTTTACCAATTTGAATACAAGGGCCACTCCAGAAGCTTCAGAACGACCCGTGGCATCCGACAAGGCTGCAAAGCAGCCCCTGGGTTATGGCTGACCTTCACAGCACTTTTGATGGATGAAATTGCAAGGGGTACGGCTCCATCATGGATGTTGGATTGTTTGACACTGTTCGCAGACGATATTTGCATGCATGAGGAAGTGGAGACCCCAGAACAACTACACCGCCTCATGAAAAACATGGGAACGGTGCTTGACTTACTGGAACAGCTGCAAATGGACGTGAACATTGCCAAAACTTCAGCAATTTTTCGGTTGAAGGGACCATGGATGTGGCCGACCCCAGACTCATGGCAAGAACGAGCACGACGGGCCCAGTGCATCGCATGTGGCGCAGACGCACGCATGGCCCCTACACGACCACAGGCGCCAGTTCCCTGGATGCGACTTGACTGAAATAGTGCGCTGCGCTGACGGGTGCGGCACTGACTGGCGCTACTGTCGCTGGCTACGATGGCGTGGCGCTGTCTAGCTGATGCTGTGTCAGCGCTGCCGGCGGCTGCGGAGGCATTTTGCCTAGCTGCTGGGCTGCGGATGAGCCTGAGAGCCGGAGGGAATCATCCACCTCATTTCACTCCGTCATCTCTTCACCGAATCTTTTTGGTCTCAACTGCCCTGGGTAGGTCTTGGACATTTCTTCGTTTTCACCTTCAAATTCACATGAGATTAACCGGCCTGCAGTCATGAGACTGTTTTTGGGCCTGGAATTCTCCAGTAGCTCTAAGGAGCATATAGATTGGTAAGACCGTCGAATTGGCACCGGACGTCAAAATGTGCCAAGACGATGGCCGTGAGAACAGTCTCACGAGCGAGCTCGCCTGCCGACCGAACAAGGGTTGAAGGGGTTGGAAAAACACACACACACACACCCACACACACACACCCACACACCAACACACACACACCAACACACACACACACCAACACACACACACACCCACACACACACACACACCCACACACACACACACCAACACACACACACCAACACACACACACACCAACACACACACACCAACACAC
>Ga0126342_10021731_pt1 | contig 10668 bp, 13 predicted proteins | sample Cyp1metagenome_FD_92528 | JGI IMG/M metagenome (GOLD analysis project Ga0126342, IMG submission 92528) | Coral microbial communities from Lord Howe Island, Old Settlement Bay, Australia - Cyphastrea 1 metagenome | ecosystem: Host-associated > Invertebrates > Cnidaria > Coral ...
AAACCATTTCCAATGGACTTCTGTCTGAACCTCTCGATGTTGAAAAATGGTTGTTGCACAAAGCCAAATACGTCAAAACATCAACCAAATTCTCATGTGAAAACGTGACATCCAACCCTTGTGGATTCAGATCAGCCCTTAATACAGAAAAGGATTCTTTTAATTCCCTAACTGCTCGCTCAGCCGACCCAATTGAATCGGAAATATAAATATGTGATAATGAGTTGGTTGTGCATGTAATAGTTGATTATGTTAATAATTGTGGATCATAGTATGGATTGATCCACTATTAGGAAAATGATGTTTTGACTATAATATAAGCGATTGTGGATGAAGATATGAGTTAACTCACTATTAGTTAAGAATCTATTATTAGTTAGACTTATGATTTAACTATATATCTATACACTCACATAGCTTAGTTTTTCTGAGATGGATCTAGACAGCTATACATGGATTATGACTAAGTAATCTAAGTATGTATTTCACGATGTGTATATTTGATGGATTTTTTTGGATCAGTTAACTATTTACAGATACGATGGATTGTATAGATGATGCAACTATGTACGGATTACATGAATCTTTGTATACGTGGGTTATGACTGATCACCTCCAGTATGCATGTGGATCCATATGTTGAGTTTTGACTGATTATTCATCATATGATCACTATACGGACCAACTAGTATTCACAGTCTAGACGATAATGATGATTGTGCATGATTGTTTGTTAGTTGTAATAATACAACTAGTTAATTATTATGCTTGATTATGATATTCATCATGTTCAGATTATAGGGATACATGTTGAATGCATTTTTTTCATAAACAACATGCAAGCCAGTGCCATTCTGTTGCCCTGAGGTCAGTTAGTGGTTAGTGCCTTATGTTAGTTTGGATGATTTACTGCTTAACATTAGTTGATTCTTAAATCATCCAATGATGGGTTTGTACCTCTTGTTTCATGTCCTGAGTTGGGTCAATTTAGTTAGGGTTAATGGATGTTAATGGATGTTAATGGATGATACAAATGACTGGTGGGATGATGCGATGAACAGATTAAGTTCACAGTCTCTCATAAATGGATGATACAGGAAGGATGTAGTGTTCAGCCATACAAGGTGGTACCCCCCCAGTTACGTTTGTTGGTTTATAAACCATATAGTAAATATGTCAATATATCTACCATAAACTAAGTGAAATTGGAGTTATTTGCGCCAACTTAGCGATTCCGAACTGGGGCACCATCAGCCATAGGAGATTAAATAAAAATGGCCGGCCTTGGAAAATTTCAAGATTCTCCATCGATCATCCCAGTTCGTCAAACCGAAAAAAAATACCATAGATACTGCATGGATGGTTATGAAATCCTGCACCTGTTGGTAGATGGTTTATCCAATTATAACCCCATGATCTACAATGTTTCATAGGAATCCCAATAGTTACCCTGCCTGGTGCAGGATTTCTGAACCATCCACAGTATGTCCATCACATAGTAAATGCATTTATTCATCCAACAGGGTCATAAATCGACTTAGCTGGTTGGTGGTTTGGAACATGAATTTTATGATTTTCCATTCAGTTGGGAATTTCATCATCCCAACTGATGAACTCCATCATTTTTCAGAGGGTAGGTCAACCACCAACCAGTTAGCAACTATTTTGGGACCAAATTCCCAAAACTTGGGTGATGCCTTGTTTTGAGATGGTTCACAAGAGGTTGAACTCAGTACTGAAGTTCGTCTCAATGAGCCGAGGGCCAATCACCACAGCGGCATTGGTCCCAATCCCTGCGATGCTAAAATCACAATTGTGGATGGTTCAATTATACCACCATTTCAGATGGTGAAATCCCAGCCGAAAATGGCCGATGTGGAAATGAAGTGAGAGCTGTCCGCGAACTAGCCTGAACTTTGTTGCATCATACCATACCATACCATACCCTTGAGCTGCGCATGAGTTTGGAATTTGGGCGATGTTTACCCAGATTTTTTGGGCATATGTTTAAAACTAGTATTGGGAAGTTGTGGTCTCCAACAAAGAATCTGAGGAATGTTAATTGCCAGTGGGTTTTTATATTTCAGGGGTGCCGATCTACACTATGGCGGATATGCGATCTTGATGGAAGGCAATCATTTTGGCATTCAAAATGTTTGGGAGTTGCAAAACCCTGGAGACCTGCTATGCCAGGTGGTTGTGGCACTCCCATTGATCCTTCACACGAGCTTCGGGCATCTCCGACGCATGCAGGCGGCATGTTGCGGCTGCGCAACGCGGGTAAAGGGTGGATGGGTGAATCGGGGGAAGAGATCGTTGGTACTGTAGGTAGATGAGGGAAATGCCTCACTGAAACTTCAGCAATCCTTTCAACAGATCAGCAACGCTATTTTTTGGGGCAACACCCCCGTATCATTCCGTCTCTCTATACAACATAAGGTTTCTCAAACTTGGCACCGCCAAGATCACCATCATCAAACCTGGGGAGGTCCTTGATTTCCGTCACACAAAAAAGCACATATAATATGTCCGTCATGTACAGTCTATGTACTTATCATGTGATTTCCTTGTCGAAATCAGGTTTGGGGCCCCTGGGCCCTGCGAGACTTTGCCTGTTTCCTACCCAGCGGAGCGTGCGAAGCTGAGAGCCATAGCGAAAAAGGAACACGTTGTGGCTATAACCTGAGGGTCTACCTTGGTTGGGAGGATGGTAATTTCCTGAAAATTCTGGAATACATGAAACATAGGAACATGTTATCTGATTTCAATTTAGTTTTGATATGTTTGAATTACGTTTTAATCATGGGACCCCCAAAATAGTTTGTCTTGACTGGCAACGCCCAGGCTCCTGCGGGTAGTTGCCTTGTACGATTCCAGAGGCGGGCTGTTGTGATGGTGCCAGACACGGTTCATTGGTGAAGTGATGAGTTGAACATTCGAAAAATAGATATCCAACTCAAAGACGGGATTTGATGTTTTCAATTGCAAACATCGGGGTTTTTAATCAACAAAACTTGTGATTGGGCCAATGAAATTGATGACATGGGATATTTTTTACCTCCAAGCACAGGGGGGCCATTCACCTAATTACACAACAAGTTCCTGCAAATTACCCTCTGTTAACCAGAAACCTTGCGCAGCACGGCAGCACGGATATCAATGGGTGATGTTCAATTGCCACATTGGAGTACAGGAGGGACTTCCAGGGGGGTTGTAGATTTGATCTTCACTATTTCATGTCTTTGGCTTACGCATCCATGTTTGATGGTTTTGACCTTTCCCCACATCAATGAGATTCTCATTCTTGACAGACGAATCCCATGTGTGTGTTGATATTCCTTCCCAAAATACGGTGACAATTGAGACATGATATTAGTTGCTTATAGTTGCTTAATCTCCGCATGGTCATAACTTGAATCAGCCAATGGCTGGAAGATTATAGTTTAAATCACCCAGTTTATTCATTGTAGACACATAGACTACAATTAGATGTTGGTTAGTATATGTTAAACTTAGTTGGTTCTTTCATATTAGATGTTGTAGTTGGTTAGTAGATGTTAGTATCAACTACTTCTCCCATTTTTATGGCTTAAACATCTTAAAAACACACACGCAAAGCTGGTCTCAAACAGGCAGCGCTGCGCGGTCCAGCATCTTCGCGGCAGCGCTGCTGCTCTCCATCGTGATCGATACCATGAGGTGCCTGTTCTCCCGAACGGGTCATCATCCCCATTTTCGGAAGCTGATGGGTAAACATCCCTGGGTTTCTATGGTGAATCATCCCATCATGGTTAATAAATGTTAATAAGGGAAATCATCCCCAGTCATGGCCTTAATTCAGCTGAAATAGGATAATTTACCCAGATTTCTTTCTGTTGCCATTTTTGATTTTCGGGTTAAGATGCTGTTGTTAATTGTAGGGGATATTCACCTGCCTGGGAGTAAAAGCTGGCAAAATCTGGTGTGTTGGGATGAGATAGGGGTATTTTTCGTGGTTATGAGCCCAGAAACGGTTGGGTTTATGTCGGAACATGGGAGATTATACATGGAAAACCGAGAAATTATGAGATGATTATGGGATAAGTATTACAACATATGGGATGACTTTGGGATAACGATAAATTCAAAGAAAGCATCCCCAGTTTTCCAAAACATTACTCGGTATACCCTAGTTGGGTTGGGATGATGCAACTACCGAAAGGTTGATTACTGGGATCCCCTACCGACATTGCCAGTGACCGGCCAGTCATCTCCGATTTGGCACTTGGTCGTATACTGCGGTACTGCGAGTAGTGAAGGTCGAAATTAATTTGGGGAAAAAGATGATAGATGATGATAGGAAAGATTCAGGGTTGCTCTGTTCCATGTTGAATCATAGCTACGTTTGGGGAAGAAGTTGGTTATTTCACCTGTTCAGCCATTTTGACCCAAAAAGTCTCTGGAGATCAACTGGACCGATGGAACTGGGAAAACTGTAAGAAATCCTGGGCAGCTGCTTGAATTTGTGAACTTTAATAGAAAAAATGCTGATGCACCATGAAAAATTAGGAGAATCGATAAAATCTTTGGGGAATAGGTAAAATGTCAAAGTGAACGGAAAGTAACGATTAAAATCAATTTCCGAGCTTTCGGGCTAGTTCGCATGGACCCAGAGTTGATAGTCATTTGCCTGCAACCAAGACACTAAATGAAATACTGGTTTGTACTCTGTTATACTGGCTGATATGTGCTCGAAATGGGATCAAATCGGACATCCAAGTGACCAATGACTAGTTCACTTTGCTTGATCACTAAAGTTTAATTTATTATTACCCTCTGGTTATTTAACAGTTCGCCATGGAAAACCTATAAGAACGGTAAATCCACTATTTCTATGGGCCATCTTTTCCATGGCTATGTTAGTCATAACCAGAGGGTAATTAACCTATGGTTGATTCAGTATTCTGGACTGCCAAAATCTTGGGAATTCCCCGGCGGGATCAGCCCAGGTCCACCTGGGAGTGATTCGGAAGATGGGGTGAAGTTTTCCCTCAGTTGAATTATTGAGAAATATTGAGACTTACTCCTTTTTTTACAATGTTGGTTCAAAATATGCTTAAAAAAAAACCAACTGATACATTTTTTGTTTGCCCGAATTCATTGAACATATCTGGTTGGGGTTGGAACATTTGGATTATTTTTCCATTCAGTTGGGAATAATCATCCCAACTGACGAAGTCATATTTGTCAGAGGGTAGGTCAACCACCAACCAGGGATGATGGTTAAATACTGGATTCATGTCACTGAATGTCAAAAATATAATTTGGGATTTTAGATGCATAGATTTTTGAAAATCATTTTGAATATGATTTAAAAAATCTACAGTTATGGCCATTTATCAGCTATAAGTACTTATAACCCCATTTATAGAATGTATAATCCCATTTATAACCAGTTATAACTGGTAAATGGCCAAAACTGTATATTGAAGCCAGTCGTTGCTTCATATTTCAACGGATCGTTGATGATTTTCAGCGGACTCGGACTCCAGGCATGTGGCTATCCTCTCGGCCGCCATGACCGTCTTAGGGAGTCGTTGGAATGCCTTGAAGGCGGATGTGTCGTTTGGAAATGGTGGTATCAACAGAACTCTTGCTTGCTTTTTAGAGGGAGAATGATGATCTTAAGCATGATTTGTTTTTTCTCATTGCTAAATTAGGTAATTTCAGCCAGAATTCTTCTGAACAGGCGAGTGTAAATCATGTTTTAAGCTGATGATGTTCGTTGGCTGTGGATCAAAACCCAGCAAAATCAGCTTGTATGAGTGGACCTTCACGCCCCTCAACACATTTCTACATGGCTGCAGGTCAAACCTCCACAAGTTGATTTTGGTAATAACTCAAATTATGGTCTAAGGCAGAGGGCAAACTGCGGAATGGCTTAGTATATATATATATATGTATATCTACAAATTGCACATAGAGTTTTGTACCCACGTGCAGCATTGCAGCATTTATGTACACCTATACACGTCGTAGTGTATATAGATATAATACTATATAAAATTTAACTATATTTGTATTTATATATATATACTGTCACACATATAACTATACAATATGATACACACATAGAGTTACAGTATACCCCTTTTTTTGGTGATGCTTCACACCATGGTTTCCTGCGAAGTGTGGAAAATCCACCCAGCCTGCAGGGTTGCTACCTATTGCTGAGTGTTACCGCTCTGGCAATGGCTATGTCGCCCTGGTTCACGTGCCATGGCACGATGGTAAGACCTGCTGGCAACGGTACAACATTGGATAGAAACTGGCTAAATAAACATCAACAATTGGGGAAATCTTGGGAAAATAGTTATGTAAAGCCTATTTGGGTGGTTTGAGAACCATTTAGGGAAACCGACTGGATGGATGGTTTGGAGTCGGATCCACTGGGACTGGCTGGTTTCAAATGTGTCAAGTCTGGTTATTTTCGATAGATATTTATATTGAATATGTGTTTTAAAACATGTTTATGTCATATTTATTTTACAATTCACATGTTTCAAGTATGGGCTTGCACCCACCGCAGTACACTTGGGATGCGGCATCAAATTCATGGCCATTTCCTTAAAAAAGAACGTGTCTATGTGAATCACGAGTTCAAAATCAAATTTAACAGAAGAATACATTTCGAAAAGGAAATAACCATGTCCATTCACCGCCCAAATCAATATTTTACTCACAATCATTAAAAGAGAAACAATTTTCCTGAAAAAAAACATGTAAACAAGTTTCCATTTTTAGCGGGGAACCCTATGTTGGGCATTTCGCTGGTACGTCATCCCATGTCATAAACCGCAGGCGTTACACCGCTACGCTGGGGGGGCAGTTCTTTGAGGCACGCCGTTTTTTCGTCGCTGGTGAAGGTCTTAAGAAAAACCGAAAGCGGCAGATGATGGTTACCTATAAACTAAGGGGATTTAATGGAGATTTAATATGATTTATGGAGGTTAATATGGGATTTAATGGAGATTTAATGGGATTTAATGATGTCCAGACAAAGTCCGTGAAATGCGCCCTTTTTTTTTGGCGGGATGAGCAACTGAACACGTTGATGTGGCCCGGCGACGGATCAAGTTCTGCTTGTTAGATTTTGGCGGGTGAAATGCATTTGTCGCCGGTCAAATTCACACGTTTGCTCTAGCTAAAGCCCAATGTTAGCTGGGAAAGTCGCGTGTCTTGCTGGTAAAATCACCATTGTTTTATGTTTCTTACAAAGTGGGTACCCAAAATTCATGATATTCATCAGTTTCAATGGTTTCAATAGTATGGTCATCCATGACTTGGATGATGCCAGGGGTGCCCCCGATCGGCCAGGAGCTTCAGGACTCGCTGGGCACAGGTGCCATGGACCTATGGGAACATGTCAGAAATCCTGAAGAGGAATCCGGTATTCCCCGAAATCGGTATTTATGGACATTCATTATAGCTATGGAAAAAACCACCAGTGCTACTATAGGTAAATCATGGTAAATCAAGGAACTCAATACTTAGAATGGATAAGCCAATAATGAAGCATCCCATTGGTTACACATCATCCCAGTCATAGAGGAGTATACCCAATAGTAAACCTATGTTGCGAATTTATGGGAATTGAAATAAAGATGGCAATCCTAGCTTTCTGGTTGAACATGCACCCTGATTCCAGGCGAATGATAGATAGAACCAGCAAACTTGGGGATGTTCGCCACCTATACGGGGATATGAACCAACCATTTCAAAGGTATATTTTATTAGCTAGAAAAAACAATGGGATACTCCAGACGACTAACCATAATATCAAAGACTTTAAAAATTTGTTGGGATAAAATATGGGATGTATCACCAAACGATACGAAAAAGTATTTTACTGATGTTTTTTTGGGATCTGTTGGTATCATGCCTGGGGATATGGACAGTTCAATGGGGGCCATGTGGGATGGGTCACTGTTTCATGGTGCAGAATTGGATTTGGCCAGTGAGAATTCAGGGGAAAAACACACCAGACATTGGGACAGAATCTAGAAATTATGGTTGATTTATGGTACACAAATGTGGTTAGAAATACTCTCTGAAAACTTAACATAGTCATGGACACTTACCCATGTTTAGATGATTTTACTCTCTTGAGCATGTCCATGTTCCCATGTGGTCCTTGGTGAGCTCGCGCTACCAGTCATGGGGATTGAGGGCCGGCAGATTTCATGGGGATGGTCTGGGTTGATCTCTGGCAACTGCCATTTGACCAGCAAAAATGCGGTACCATGAGAATCATGACTGGTTGGTGGTTTGGAACATAAGTTTTATGACTTTCCATTCAGTTGGGAATAATAATCCCAACTGACGAAGTCCATCATTTTTCAGAGGGGTCGGTATACCACCAACCAGATGAGAATCGTGGTACAAAAAACCATCAAAATATAGCGGGAGTCTCTCACTAAACTAGGATAGTCACGACAGCTTTCCCAAAGGCAAGTACGCAGAGATCATCAAGATGGAACAGGGATATCGAATGGCAATCAAACATCGTAACATGCGAGGTATTTACCCAAGAATACCGGGAAGTTGCACGAGTGTGGCATTAGACCAGGCAGTTTTATCAGCACGTGGGGCGAAAGATCAACGTTGTCCACGGGGCCTGGTGAAGGGTACAACACCGCAAGGCGGTCAGAAGTGGACCAAACCATGATGGTAAACCATGGTAAACCCCATGTTTTCCAAGCTTATTGCAGGTAAATGTCCCAGGTTTTCCCCATGTTTTTCCCGATTGTTTGGCCAAAAATATCTCATCTCCCCGTGTTCCTCGGTGTTTGCATGAGATTCCGCTCAGCAACACCACAGGCGTTGCGCAAGCTGTTTGGGCTACACCTTTGGCCCTGCTGGGCTATGCCGGGGGACCGAGGGATACTGGATAACATTTGGGTTTGTCCAAAAAAGAGTATATCAGTACATCTTTTATCATTTTTTTCATATATATATACCCTCTGGTAAACTAACATAGCTATTGAAAATGACTATTTATAGTGAGTTTTCCCATTAAAAATTGTGATTTTCCATAGCTATGTTAGTTTACCAGAGGGTATATATTGATATGCTGACGGGTGAATATGTTGAACCCAAATCTGCGGAAACACGGTGAAGGGTTCGGTCGAATGTTCCTGGTTTCATCCGCAGGTGGCTTGGTGTTGTCAAACGTGGCGTTTGGAAATCCCCATTATAACTGGAGGTCTATAGCTGATTATAACTATGGTTTATAGATTATTTAATTAGCTGACTATAACTGGAGGTCTATAGCTAAATCATCTATTTTCTTGGAGTAGTTTCCAGCAAGCCATGATAAGCCATGATAAGCCATGTGTGATTGCCGGAGAGTACACACATGTTCAATATCTTCCATCCCGAAACACCAACCGTTGTGGGATCTGCTTGGTTCTGTGATCATGAACTGCCCAGCTCACGGCGAAGTTCCGAAGCTAGATCCAACCCAGGCCCCACTGACACAGCTGGAGATTCGCAGCTGGACTATTGACATGGCCCGAAGACAAGCCGCATCTCCATCCAAAGGATTGTTTGCCAAGTTCCACAACACTTACAGCAGTTGGGTTTTCATCCTTGACGTGTTCTGAACTTGTGGCACTGTGCTTGGGTCTCCAGACTGTCAAGCAAACCTCTTGCGACATCAGCTGTTAGTTTAGTTCCGCATTCAACGCAGAATGGCCAGCTCAAAAGGCTTAAGGTCCTTGCCAAGAGAAATGAAACGCAACTCGGAGCAGGTATGTTTTAATGCAGTGTCATGCAGTGTCATGCAGTGTCATCAAACATGGCTAGCAAATCCCCCAGATGGGAACATCATCTATAAGTGGCGCATGTTCCACTCATGTTTGAGTACCCGAACAAACATTCATAAATGCAACATAAATGCAATACTGATTGGTGGTTTGGAACATTTTTCCATATATTGGGAATAATCATCCCAACTGACTTTCATATTTTTCAGAGGGGTTGAAACCACCAACCAGAATAATAATCCCATTCGTATTGAACACCGCCCTTACTAAACCATGGTAAACGTAGGGGATGAATCCACATCTTTGGGACCTTTGGGACCTTTGGGACCTTTGGGACCTTTGGGACCTTTGGGACCTTTGTCATCATGGGGATGGGATGAGTCTCCAAGAAATTCCAAGGTTTTCCAAGCATCAGCGGCGTTCTTCTTCAACCACGAGGTTCTGACCTTCAAGGCCAGGATTCCCACGAGATTTGTGTCATGGTCTCGTGGTGTATTGAGACGATACACATCTGACTGGAGGATTGATCTTAGACATCTTCAGATCTTTCAAACCAATGGGGTTGACTGTTCGTGATTGTGTGGCAAAATGAAGTGGTGGATTGATCGTTTGAGCCAAGCCATGCCGAAATACGATGTCACCCGATGTGACCCGCCTTTGCGTTGGAGATATTATCATCATTTTTTGGATACGTATGTGACTATATATATTGTATATTTATATTTATAAATATATATACACATATCATATATATATATATATATCATATAAATACACCATATTTATATATCATATATGTATATATCATATTTATATATATATATATATATATATATATATGTATCCTATATCTATCATATGT
>Ga0126342_10021732_pt1 | contig 10668 bp, 10 predicted proteins | sample Cyp1metagenome_FD_92528 | JGI IMG/M metagenome (GOLD analysis project Ga0126342, IMG submission 92528) | Coral microbial communities from Lord Howe Island, Old Settlement Bay, Australia - Cyphastrea 1 metagenome | ecosystem: Host-associated > Invertebrates > Cnidaria > Coral ...
ACTCATGACAGTTCCACTTCTCACACCTCACTTCTCACACCTCACTTATCACATCACAACTTCTTATCACAACTCATCACAACTTATCACATCCCAACTCATCACAGCTCCACTTCTCACACCTGACATCACACGTCCACTTCTCACACCTCACTTCTTACATCTCCCCGAAGTTTACATGAACCTTCGATACATAAAGGCTTGACATGTGGGGTTATCCGGTCCTTTGTATAGATGACATGAATCCACCCAGCCCTGTGGTGACCTGCTACGTGGCGCAGGCCCACCAGCCTCCCACCGGACGAGGCGGAGCCGGTGACGCCGCGGCGGCATCGCGTGGAGGTGCGCCGCGCGGCGGCGCAGGCGGAGCGGAAGGCGGTGAAGGTGACGCCGCAGAACGTGCTGCGGCCCAAAGGCCCTGGGATGGGGCGCTTAGGGAAAGGGGGGATGGGGGATGGGATGGTTTAGCATGTGCTTCATATAGGTATATAATTTATGTATAAGTATCCATAACTAAAGATATTTAGATATTCCATATGTATCTGGTTTTATGGAATTTTTAGTGTGGTTTTTACCCACTTACTAAGTAAGTGGTGAGTGCTTGTGGCGGGTTTGCTTAGCCAGTTGTAAATGAGATAAACCCCATTAGGTGGGATGATCCTGCAAGTGGTGGGGTTGCGGATGGGGTTGGTGGGGCTGGGGGGTGGGGGGGTTAACTTGAAGGAATGTGGATTGGGATCGCTGGTGATCCTCAATTGATTTGACTAGTCTATTCAAAAACGGTGAAGAACTAAGACTAAGATTCATAATTGCTGGATTCAAGTAAGAGATGGCGACGGAGAGAGAGAGAGAGAAGAGAGAAGAGAGAAGAGAGAGAGAGAGTATTAGGAAACTTGGGGAATTCATGCGGTGTTTTGTGGGCTTGGTTGGGAGAAACATTGTTATGGTTCAACTATGTACAATGTTGAAGATGTTGACATCTTTGTTGATCCTTTTGCTTGTGGCCTACTCACCAATCACTGCTCAGGCAAGGCGGCTCCTGAGGAGGAGAAGGTGGTGAAGCGCACGTCAGATTGTGGCACCTGGCCATAAAAAATCCGACGAAATCCCTCCTGGAAGCGGGGGAACCCCGTTTGAAGAAATGCTGAAAAGAAGGGGTATCGTGACAAACCTTTAAGGCTATAATTCATGCCTGAATATATCATGTATTGTTTGTCTTTGAATGTTTTTGATGGTAATTTAAGTCACAAGACTTGACACTAGTTAAAAACATTGGTTTGCCACATTATTTCCGAAACAACAGTTTATGTTTGAGCCCTTGCACCTGTCACTTGATACGCATGTTGTTCGGTAGAGCTGTATGGCATCCAGCGGTCCAACCCAGTCCTGGCAGTCGAATCCCACCTTTGTGCCGTCTCTCGAGAAACTCATCTCCCAAACATAGAGGAATTTATTTTGAACATGTGCGACAACCTTCATACAGATGATTGCTCAAAGGATATCCCCTGGTAATTGTTCATGGCGGAAAATTGCCCAGTTGTGGAATGTTGTAGATGACGTAGCTATTCAACATGGCCATGGAATCCATATGAATCCATGGAATCGACGTCGCCTAGGCAGCGGAGCTGTCTCCCCCTTCCAGGGCGGTGGCCAGTTTCTTTCGCAGAGCCGCAGTGCCAAGAGTATCAAGGCATGGGACGGTTGAAATAGCCGGGATCTGTAATCTGCATAGGTATTTTCCTATGTTTTCTTGTACTAAACGTAGGGAAAGGGGGGATTGGATGATTGTATTATAATAGTTATGGATTGGATAATTCCCACATTCCCGACTAAGCACCAGTATGTTTGGCATGCGAAATCGAATTTGTAATTGGGTTTATAATTATAAAACCATCGAAGATCATCCAAGTAATTATTGATATAGTCATATAGTTGCCTTTGACTTCTTGCCAACAACCCGATGTTGCCTTTGGTATCCGGCTTTGAGGCGGGAAGCGGATCATATTGAGCCATCAGATTATCGGGCCATATCCTGTACAGACCTAAGCCCAAACTTGGAAAGATCATGAAATATCACAATTTCATACAATGTCCTTTTTGTTTGAAACGGATGTTCGATTGGAGTTGTTGATCATCAAACGACGATTGATTGGTGACTCCACTTTCAATGTGAATGAGGCGTTATCGAGGAGCCATCAGGCTGATGGCTTTGCATTGTTTGAATCCCAGGCGTACAGATGGCTGTGCGCACGAAAACTTATAGTCACTAATCAAGATAATCAAGATAATCAAGTAAAAGAAGCCTGTCAGTGCTGCATGATTACCTTGTTAAACTATGAGGATTTCTCTAGTCAGCCATGTGAACATGTGTGATATCTCATGGGTAGCATCCCACCCCGACCCACAAAAAAACATTTAAAAAAACAGCCTCGTTGATGGTTTTATGTTCTTTAGCTTGTTCTGTTTACCATTCAGGATAACGATCCCCCATTGATGACATCATGTTTTGGGGCAACAGTTGAGACCACCAGCAAATGTCAACCCCGGATTTAAAGCATTATAGTAGCAGATTTGGGGGGGTTGTACCCCCAGTTCTTCAACCAGCATCTGGCGTTGTCATCACCCCTGCAGCCATCGCCGAAGGCAGGAAGCTTCGGTATTCCAAGCCCTCGCGCGCGCAACATGCGTGTGAGCTTTGGCTCCAAGACCCCTCGGCCCTGCTGCCCCTGATGGCAACGTGGCAGCCAGTTGAGTTAGCCGTTGGGCTGAGAATGGTATGGACCTCAAAGAAATATCATGGGGGTAAAACAAATAAATAAACCATTTGGGAATGGTTGGAATCCCAACTGTTTATGGTGAAATTGGGGATGGTTTATCCTTGTTTTACCAACATTAGGGGGAAATGAGCACAACTGCCAAAGGTGACCATGTTTGGGAAGGTTATAACTTGCCAGGGTAAAAATAGTAAAGTACGAAATGAGGACCGAAATCAATATATTATATATTATAATTTTCATTATATAATTTTCATTTATAAATCATATTAATTAATTATATATATATATATATATTATATTGTTATCATATATTACGATGATCATACTACATATGTATATATATTATGAATATTATATATGGTTAAAATCACATTATTATCTTGTTTAAATGCCGTTTCATGCCCATGACTAGAGGTATCTGGGGGTTGACCTGAGGTGGATGCTGGAGGGATGTACAGTACATCTGAGTGGCGACGCCATGGCTGGAACTTGATGTTGGTTGGTGGTTTCATTTCGAGCAAAGACCATGGAAAACCAACATGTTTCGAAGGACTTCTTTTTTTCAGTGTCAAAGCTGACAGTGTCATGTTCATCGTTTTCTTCATCGTTTTTTTTCAGATGCGTTATTCCAAAATCAGTGGGTGAACTTCCTGTTATGTCCTTCAGTTCCGCAAGGTCTATGAGATGACCGGCTTTTCCGTTTTTCAGGAACCACCAATCCGGACTATGATTTTCATGACCTTCGGTTTCGACATTTCCAGGGGATTGCAGAGGGCTGAGATGGCTCAGCCACCTCTGCAGGGGAAGGCTGGAAATCAAAAATCGCCACGTGGCGTCGATCGTGTCAGCCGCCACCTTGGATGATTTGCATGGGAGTTGACCCTCTGGTAAACTGTCCCAGAACTATGGAAAATCACCATTTTTAATGGGTAAATCCACTATAAATGGCCATTTTCAATAGCTATGTTAAATTACCAGAGTTTAATCCCTTAGCATTCTGCTATAAATATCTATAAATGGAAAAAAAAAAGCATAACCAGGAAAAGGTTGTTATTTTTTGGCTACTAACGATTGACCATGATGTCAAGTATGGATCACCGTTTGATCTTCCAGAAAATATTCGAACACTGACAAAAAATGTCAACAAAAACATGTGAATACACCCTCTGGTAATTTAACATCGCGATTGAAAACAGACCACGTAGTCCGTTGACCGAACTTAAAGATGGTGATTTTCCATGTGTTAGTTTATCAGGTGGTATATCGTATAGTTTTCATAGATGTATACATATAGATGCTATATATATAGATATATATATATATGTATATACCAACAATATAATCATAGAATTGGATGATGGGAAAATGTACAGGAAAATTCTATATTTGATGGCAAAAACTATGGTTTCCTGTAGATTTTCCCTTAAACCAATCCATTGATATAATGTCAACCAATAATCTGGTATGTGAAATCATCGATCTTTCTCCACAGGGGTTGCCCAAAAAACCTCGCGCACAGGAAAGGACTGAAGAATCCATCGAGCAGCCCGAACAGGAGCAGCCGCATGCAGCAAGCTATATATGGTTTAGGGTTGTTTTAAATAGTTAGTTGTGAATATATCTATATTAATATACATATATATAATTATATATATATATTAATACATATATATACATATTTATTTATATATACTCTACATTTATTTATTTGTTTATGTAGTATACGTATATATATATATATATATATTAGAATGGTTGAACCATTGTTTAGCCAATATTTGTTAGTTTATGGATGGCTGTTATAAATATATGTTATATGAGGGTTTGACCATGATGTTTAACCAATATTTGTTGGCTGAGATATGGATATGTACCAATCTAAGTTGGTTTCTTCGGTGGTATAGTGGATGTTTATGATAGCTTTATGGAACAATAGTTACAAAATGGGTACTTTAAGCCAGCTTTCTCACCAACTATAAGTATTTTTTATAATTTATCACCAAAGTAACTGACCAACAAATTAAGCGATCAGCCTCTACATTGACTATTGACTATATATATATACCATAGATATATCAAATTCAACTGGCAAGTATCACCCAAGTCATTAATTGAGGATAAGGCTCATTTTGCGAACAAAAATGGCATTGCCATGTTTTGATACCAGCGGCTCTATTTTGAATTATGACCCCTCGGGACATCATCGGTCCCGATCGGTCCCTTGGGCTGCCCTGTAAAAAATTGGTCATGCTTATGCTATATGCATGTTTCCTGGCACATAGGTCTATAGTTAATGGGGATTTGTTTTTTCCAGAAACACGTTTCTGGGGCGCCATATTTTTTCAGAATGTCCCATTCATTTTTTCCATGTCCCACCATTTATAGTTCGAACATATCACAGGAAAAAGCTCCCCATCGCCGACGTCGACGCCACAGGAGCCCAACCCACCATCTCCTAAGGAGAGTAACCCTCAGTCGGGCCCTTGAAATTTCGCACGCAGCCGGGGACTTCACGGAGTGAAGTCGGGATCAGATTTGGTTTTGAAAACGCTTAGACGATGTTAGACGAGCACCAAATTCTGTGGCGGATTTTCGCATTTTAAAAAGGCACCAAACATTTCAAAAATGAGTGCGTTGAGTTCTTTGGAGTATATAGTGAAGTGTTCCGCCACCAGAAACAGACATTTACACCACTGGAGAAAAATCATATTCAAAATGAAACTCTGTTTGATACTGTACTTATAGGTTCAATCATATTTGTGTTTCTCATGAGATGTTTAGACTGTTTAGCGTGTTTTCTTTATTAGAACGCCAAGCAGGCAACCACCGATCCATCAGCCAAAATTGCGGCAAATGCATAATCTAATCTATGGCCTGAACTTGCTGCACGTTCCTCAGCTGATCTTGAACATCGGAGCAGTCACCACCGCAGGTGACAAGTCAATTGCAGATTTGTCAGGGGGATATTTGGGTTTGTTTCAGAATAGGGACCCCATTCACTGGTAAATCATTCACCATTTTTCCATATATATATATAAATACAGATCATTTATATATACATATAACACACACACATATATATATATATATATATCCCATGACATGTCCAATTTCTGGGAAAAATCAACTCATCAAGCCTGTGTGTTTTTTTTGGAAGGGCTGATCCCTTTTAGGTCTCCTCAAAGTGGTGGCTTCGGCATGAAGCGAGTGGAATCCGTCTCGTGCAGGGCCCTGGGGTGCACGGGCTCCGCGGTGGATCTGCTGTGCTCCGAGAAGCCGCAGAAAAATATACCCTCTGGGTAAATCAACAGTTGGACCCTGAAAATGACCAATTTATAGTGGAAACTAATCTTCCAACCCCTATCTGCCAGGGTCTATGTTTATATAAATATACCGTATATCAACAAAACATAGCGGTTGTGCACATTGTTTATGCTAGAGTTCTGCCGATGGCTTTCGGAGATCATTCAATTATATTCAGCCTAATTAAAGTGATATCAAGTGGTTCTATGCAAATCTTGATGCTCCTCGAGATGTTGTGCGGTTTCACCATCCTTTCGCATAGCAGCATATTTCTGGTGCTTGGCTCAAGCCCATCTGGGAACACGTTCTACACTTTTTGCGAGGCCGCTCCCAACAAGATCATTCCCAGAAACGAGTCCAGATTTGCACCCAGATCTCGTGGAATCAAGACAGGCCACATAGGCCACCGATGGCCACATATACTCCCGCTCCGTGCTGATTTCGCTCCTGTGCAATGGAAGCTCATCCGGAATGGCTGCTCGAAAAGATGTTCATGATGTTAGAAGTGTCCCGGTCTGATTTTCGGACGGCTTTCTGTTGGAGGTTTATGTGAAACCTACACTTAAGTACAAAGCAATCCAACCCAATTGGCTGAAGGTTTTGCCCCATATGGCGAAATGACAAGAGTGGATGAGTTTGCCGCATGTATCCCTTTCACAAGTCTTCAAAAGCCGAAGAAATACTGCAACCTGTTCGTGTCACAACTTCCATACTTTTCCATGTGAAAATCTCGCACTGGTTTCAGTCACTGTAAACAAGATCCATCGATTATTTTGTAGAATTTTCCCAGGAAATATGGACTGTTTCCAACCAGGCATGCTTGATTACCATGGCCTTTTTCACAAAATATGTTGTTTCTGAAATTACAACATGTATACCATGACGTCTTAAATTACAATATGTATACCATAATGTGTTTCTAGTAACATGCCCATGGTTTGTTGGATCACCATCATATCCATACTGACTGTGTCAAAACCAATCAGTTGTTGCGTACACCCTTATTATGGGTAGAGCTCCCACTGTTGTATAGTTGTGTTGGTAGCTTTGCCCATAGTTTCACATTTCTTTGGGTTAAAGGTGTTGCAGTATTTTGTGGATTTGATCCCATACTTGCTTAGTCAAGTAGTTGCTTAGTCAAGTAGTGGAGTTTTATGGGTTTATTATGTAGCAAATTCGTGCAAGTAAAATTCCATGTTTCTCAGTTAAAGAGTGTTAAACTTCACATTTCATTGGTTCAATCCCAATAGTCATTGTGCTGCTTGGAGGGAAAACTTACCGGAAGCCGCTTCCTTTTTTTCCATGAGATCCGAAAGTTCTCATTTTAAACTTGTCCCTTTCAAAGCTTGAGACATATAAATCTAAAATAATATACTATAAATCCCATATTTTCATATGAATCATGTTAAATCTATAGTTAAACCCCATATTTCTAATCCTATCTGATCCAAGTTCCATCATGTTCAACCCCATATTTTGCTGAAATCCCTTATTTTTTGCTGAAATCCCTGATGTTTTTCCCATGTTTCCCATTTTTTCTGGGTGAAATCACCACATTTTGCTGCCAGGAGCGGTCGCGTTTTCGCCTGGCCATGACTTCCCGGGACGCTTTGGCCTCCGCAGAACACCACGTCTTGGCCTTGGTGGTGCACGGGACGCCTTTGGCGCGACATCATTTGGCGCCTGGGACGGCGAAATCGTGGAAGAAATACACTGGATGGATGTGATGATTGGTGGTTAATAATTAATGGTTAATAATGATTGATGATGGTTAATGATGGTTAATGATAATGGTTAATAATTGAAATCGAAAAGTGATTGGTTAATGATTAATGATGGTTAAGAATCTGCTTGGTTCTTTGGACATATCAATAGATTTTCCCATATATATATTGAGAATAATCATCCCAACTGACGAGCATATGTTTCAGAGGGGTAGGTCAACCACCAACCAGTAATGATTAATGATGATGTATTTAAGTTTAAAGGTAACCATGAATGATAACTATGGTTGATAACTACCAATGAGGATGATGACATAGTGAATCCATTGGAGATGATGGTGGACTTGCATGGATTTACTAGATTGCTGAAAACGAACGATGTGGCCTTTTGGGTTTATTTTGGGCGGAGTGCGAATAAGTATTTTTCTAATCGTATTGGTGTGTGTTGTATTGGTTTTTTTTTGGCTTCACTTCTGTCTACCCCAAGTTGTGGTGAGTGATATTTCATCCGAATAGTTCCCGAGTTTTCCTGACAGTTTCCTATTGGTTTGCTCAATTTATGGCAACCCCGATCATCTTAAATGTCGCTAAATATCCCCTATAACTGGGCCCAACACGAATAGATCCAATTACAAAACCAGCCTTTCGTGTGGGAAATTGTCTATGTTCTTGGACTCATAAAACATGTTCTGTGACGATCTTGAGGTTGATAAACTGGTTGGTTGATGTTGGTGGTTTCTATGATATGTGTGTTGGAGTTTCCAACAAATGGGATGGTGATCGACTGATCGACTTCTATATAAATTCTCAGGGGCCACTCAGGGGGTTGGAAATCACCAAGTAGATAAACTAGATACAGTAATTCATGTGAATAGCTTTGGTGTGGTTTCCCATTCATAAATGGTGTTTTTTCATGATGGACAATGGGTAACTGGCAGCATTTTTCATGTTGATAGTTGCGCAGGTCGACTTGGGGAATCGCCTCCGGAACTTGGGGATGATTGGATGATTGATAGCCTGTGTTGGTGATTTATAGGCCAACCAGAAATTTGAATCTTACCCTCTGGTAATTTAACATAGCTATTGAAAATTGCCATTTATAGTGAGTTTTCCCATTAAAAATGATGATTTTCCATAGTTATGTTAGTTTACCAGAGGGTAAGCTTTGTTATACCTTCTGGTAAATTAACAGTTGGACCCTGAAAATCACCGTTTTATAGAGGAAACCAATCTTCCAACCCCGATGACTGCCAGGGTCTATGTTAATTTACTGGAGGGTAATAGATACCCTCTGGTTATGACTAACATAGCCATGGTATAGATGGCCCATTTATAGATAGTTTACCTATTGAATATGGTGGATCTTTCCATGGCTCTGTTAAATAACCAGATTATAAGTAAATTAATAGTATGTTTATTGCCAAAATGGAGGCTATATGTGTATTAATATGTATTGTAAGTTGTTGGTGCCCAGTCACTGGCAGAAATTGCCATCCTCCTTGAAACTGATGGCCAGTGAAACACCATTGAGGTCACGGTTCCTGGTGTGTTTCTGGTGTTTTCCACGTGGGCTTCGGTTTGCTGAATGGTTCGGTGTCATTGGTGATTGGCTTTGTTTGGAACTCTATATATATATATCCAGAAACGTTCAGGTTTTGAATGTATGTATATAAATTGTCATCATGTAATTCTTTGTGGTCCCGTGTGTATCCTGAAAAATCAAGCAGTAAACAGTTTTCTCATGTTTGATGGGTTTCGCTCCCAAGGAACAAATTCTGCCATAAAGACTGTTTACTGCTTGTGGGAGAGACACAACATATAGTTATCAAGCGGTTTTCCGGCTGTCAAAAGAATGGTTTATATATAGCAGAAGGGCAAAATATGAAGAACACCATAGAAAACCCATCTTTGTAAATTCTATGGTTTGATTGTTTTCCCACCATAATCCACCATAGAAACACCATAGAAACACCATAGAAACACCATAGAAATCATTGTTTTCATGAAATCCCTAGGGCCTTCACGAGGTGCGCCAGGCATTGTCACCGGAGAGCCCCGGTGCATCCAAACACCGGCGCCAGAGGCGGAGCAGACTCGGCTGGTTCTTGGGAGATGTTTGGTTCCCAAGAAATGGATCTAACGTGACTTGAAGAGAAATAGACAATTGTCTAGATTAATGATTAATGATTGTCTATTTCATCATCGTTAATGGATTAATCATAATTATTTCGATTCATCATAATCATTAATTAACTAGAAATTATGATAACTGAATTATCAGTGCTAATTGTCCGAAAATTGTGTGAAAACTCGTGGCTGGTCTCAAGATGTCTCAAGGACATCGACTGGCGACCTGAAACGATCAACTTCCAAAATGTCTATCTGTGAATGGCATGTCCCAAAATACCTTGATGGATACCCTCTGGCAATGACTAACATAGCTATTGAAAATGGCCATTTATAGTGGATTTTCCCATTCAAAATGGTGATTTAACGAATGGCATATCTGGTAATTTAACGGGCAGGACTGAGGGTTGTCCCGGAATGGTCGTATGAACGTCAGTGGGAGACTCATTTCTCTGCGCAGGCGCAGTGTTTTTTCTGACTCTGGTACATCTGTGGGTTAGCGTGGTCTAAGACGATTTTTTGGAAAAATCTGTCAGAAAAGTGAACCTTCTGCGGACTTCACGCGCTTCGGCCATTTCCACTTTTTCAATCTTTTTCACTTTTTTGGCGAGTCCGGATTTTATAACTTATGTAAACCCTAAATGAAACCCCTAATAGAAGTATGCGTAAGACGTCACTGTTGTTATGACAAGGAAATCCCCTGGCACTGGGATGATGGAACCAATGGGTTGCTAACT
>Ga0126342_10021733_pt1 | contig 10668 bp, 8 predicted proteins | sample Cyp1metagenome_FD_92528 | JGI IMG/M metagenome (GOLD analysis project Ga0126342, IMG submission 92528) | Coral microbial communities from Lord Howe Island, Old Settlement Bay, Australia - Cyphastrea 1 metagenome | ecosystem: Host-associated > Invertebrates > Cnidaria > Coral ...
ATATATAATATATATATATATACATATATATATAATATATACATATATATATATATATATATACATATATATATATAATATATACATATATATATATATATAATATACATATATATAGTGTATATATATATACAAATATATAGAAAATTCAGGTTGTATACCTTCCATGTAAGAAAGTGTGTGGGCTGTGCTACGGCCCTGATGTTGTTGTCAAACGTTTGCTTTGCAGTTTGGCGAGGTCTTTCAAACACTTAAACCCAGTTTCACCCATTGAACTGAGGGAATTTGGTGAAAAGATTGCCTTTTCTTTGGATTGGCATTTCTAACCTTGAAAATATTGCGAGACTTCTGCCACCATAAAAAAAAATGCCCTAATTACTTGAAATCACAAAAGTCGCCCGCGGTCAGGTAAAGCTGCCTTTTTAACCACAAAAGGTAGAACTTCCTTCAAAAAGCAGAAATTACTCACAGTGGGGAAGATGTTGGTATATATATAATATATATATGTATATATTATACATAGCCTATGAAATATCCCATTGTATCCCATGATATGCCATGATATGCCATGATTTCAATCGTTGGATTAGCCCAAAATTCTTTGAGAAACCCAGCTGGTGGGGTACCAGATGGATCAAGGGAGCTTGAGATCACCCTCTGATCATCGAACATAACCATGGAAAATAAGATAGATTAATAATAATAATATAAATGAAAATTGGAAAAAAAAAAAACATATAATCTGGTTATTTTATAATGAATGATCAGACAAAATATTTACCATATTTTTCATATAAATAATCAAATAAATTACGTATCTTTAATGGATAAATCATCTAAATGATTAGACATGGTCCATTTTCCACAGCTATGTTAATCACCAGACTGTACATACCGAAGCCAGTTGTGTCCTTTGGTACCAATATTGCTTCATATTGATTCCATTTTTTTGGTTTACCATTCCTAACATGTGTTTCATCATTGTTATCAATTTGTATCAATTGTTTCACCCTGTGTTCACAATTCTCTTGATTTATTCTCCCATTTTTTTTGGTGATACAATCTATGTTCACGAGAGACAACAACAAACTTAAGAAATTCTTCACCGTTGAGTGGATGTTTCTCGATCTGTTTGGGAAAGACATGTATCAATTCATAAGATGAACCATCAGCTTAACCATATCTAGAACTGACTGATACAATCTAAAAATCACTAAGATATATTATATAAATCTTCCACCACATGTGTGTTTTTTTTTCTATAATGTACTACCATCTGGTTATTTAACAAAGCCATGGAAAATGGCCCATAGAAATAGATGGTTTACCTATTAAAAATGGGTGGATCTTTCCATGGCAAACTGTTAAATCACCAGAGGGTACATGGAACTGCAGGTGGATATGCTAACATTTGGGGGTATATGGATGGGATCCATGTTACCATTTTTCTAGCAGCACCATGGATCCGTCATGGGTAATGTACTAAATTTGCCATCATTTTCACCATGTTCCCCCCAGGCACCTCCCACTTTGGGCGCGCTTGGACAGGTCATCTGCCGCACCACCAGCAGGGCGGTGGTCAGCCGGAACCTGGGAGCCAGGGGACCCATGGGACCCATGGCGGGTGATCTGATGTGAAGCATTGGAAAACATCCATGACATCCATGTGAAATATGGGTAGTTCAAGTGAAGTGGTTCATAAAATGATTGTTTTTTATGGTGAACAAAAACATGTGAAACAAAAAATGGCATGGGAATTTCCCATGTGAAACCTCTCCAAGTTTAATGTTAAACATTGTTTCCACTAAGAATCCACCATGTTAAAACTATCCAGTGTTCAGAATCTAAAAAAAAACACATGATCACATAGGACATGATATATTTAATGATCCGTTCTTAAGATTCATATCAGGCTGTCATGTGGATGATTCAGATTCAAGATGATATGAAATCCCATGGATACCATTAGATTCTCAAATTATCTGAAATTGTAGGCCCTATCGCAATTTCAGCCAGTTTGCTATGGACAACCACATTTTTTTGAGAGGAAAATCATCAAACTAAACTGGTCATTTTCCCTTGCTTTGTTAGATTCCCACAGGGTAATGTTGTTGATTACTTGAAATTATCTGTGTATACATATATATATATATATATAATATTATATATATACACGATATTTAATCTATCATCAGAATCAACACCATGGTGGATAATCAACAACATGATGATACTTGCTTAACTCAATATCAACTTGATTGAATAACTCATGATAATTCACAATTTGGTCCAATTGGGGAAACAACTTATCATGTTGTTAATCCATGATGATCCACAGATGATACTTTTGTGGCACAAAATGGATAAACAACATAGTGGCTATCTATATATTTGTTATGTATATATATATATATGTATATATATACATATGTATATATATATATATATATCTATTATATCTTTAATGTCCCGTCCCTTCAAAAATAACAACGTCTTCAACTATCCACCTGCAACAGCCTCCCCAGCGCGCCGGTCTTTTCATTGGGGCTTCGCTGTCAGCTTCCACCGCGATACAAACGGCGGAGGCGCCGCATCAGTTGGCGGGTTTGTTCAAGAACTGAGCGCCAGCAAAAAAGGGGCGTCATGGAGATGGGGGACAAAACTGGCAAAACCCGAAAAGAGCTGGGATAAAATTGGGATAAGTACCATAAACCATAGATGCCATAGTTATTGGAGTTATAAACCAACTTAGCTATCTTGGGGACCCATTTTAAACCTAGAAATCTGTTGAAGACGTGTTTGTATTGATCCAGTCCTGCAAATCTCATGGCTTCTTGTACGAGAAAAGAGCTCAATATCCATATCTCTTCGGCAAGTGAAGATACAATGTTTTGATGAGCTGGGTTGGTAAAAGATGGTAAAAATAAGCTCCAATAATTCTGATTCTCGTAAATCCTGTCTGAATCTGCAGGGATATCTGAAAAATCCAGAAAGCATTTTCCGGTGTCTCATCACTGGTCAAGTTGGATCATCCTAAGATGCAACAGTCAATGGATGTGGAAGAAGCCCTGCACCAGTCGGTAGGTGGTTATCCCCTCAAATCCTATGATTTACCATCTGGTTATGACTAACAGTTTGCCATGGAAAGATCCACCATTTTATAGCTGGGTAAACCATCTATTTCGATTAGGGCCATCGAAATCCCATGGCGAACTGTTAGTCATAACCAGGTTGGGTAACAGTGTTTCATAGTGAACCGACGAACCGTGCACGATGGCGCAGGTCCATCCACCCTTGAATCCTTGAACGCCGAGCAGCACTGCTGTTGGTCTTGGCACGCCCCAATTTGAAGTCCTAAGCCAAGGGTGATTCATAGATTCTTTGGGCAAATGATCAGAGGTCACAGATTCAAGACTACTTACGATTATTTACCCGGCCTGGTAAACATACAAAAAGCTATTGAACATGGCCATAGAAATAGTCAGTTTTCCCATTAATAGCATGGTGGTTTTCCATAGTTTTGTAAACGTTTACCAGAGGGTATGTAAGAAGATTCAAGATGATGTAAGATGATTTTTGTTGCTCCTTTGGAATGATTGCGCCTTGTAGGGCCCCACCCTCTAAAAAAGAACTTCATCCGCCGTGAGAGTCAGAGCCCATGAGGTTACTTTGGCCGGAGTTACATCAGCTGGTTTGGCTCGGAGATTGATACGGATATCATGGAGGTGTAATAGAGATATAATGTTGTATACATATACATTTGTATATATATATATATATGTGGTACAACATATATATAAATAACATATATAATAGTCCGTATGCTGTATGACTAGCATCTAATAAGTACTCATCTAATTGAGAATACGTCTATAATCCTGCTTGATAATGTATATATATATAGTACATAAACTAGGAAGTAACCAGCAATATGATATGACTGCGTCTGCAAACGAACCAAAAAATGGCGCTATTTCAATGGAACATAGGGTCAACACAACAAACGATATAAATATGTGTATATATATTATACACATACATACTGTGTATATATATATATACATATTATATATACATAATATATATATATATACATAATATATATATATATATATATACACATAATATATATACATAATATATATATATACATCAGTTTATATATATACATCAGTTTATATATATATAATTATATGTATACATCAGTTTTATATATATAATAATAACAATAACACTAGTAATTTATTTCATTTCTGGTCATCCATCTGAGAATGCAAATCGACGATGGGTTCAGCAAAAAATCACCAAAGATTGATTCGACCGAACAACAAAGGATTTCGACTTCGCTGACAATGTGATTTGGGTATTTGTTTAGGCTTAAACAGCCAGCTCTTTGGCAGCTTGGAGAAATTCTTAGCTACTATCCAAGATATCCAAACTTACAAGGCTGGCATAGAGATTCTTGTAATTTGTATCATAGCTATCGAAAATCACCATTGAAATAAATCATTGAACTAAAGGGCCATGTTCCATCCATTTTCCATCAAGGTACGTCACCTGGCTCGTCCTCACCTGCTTCGTCATGTTCCTGGCTCTGTGGATTCCTACCCCTCTGAAAAATGATGGAGTGAAGGGTCAGTTGGGATCATTATTCCATTCCCAATATGATGGAAAAATATAAAAGGTTCCAAACCAGCAACCAGCTAAGGTTGAATTTGAATTCTATCTGTGGGTCTGTTGGTCATGTCGTCATTTCTCAGATAGACAAATAATTACAGTTGCAAAGAGATACTTAGAATATGTTCCAAAATTGAAAGCCTCGTACTTAGAACCATCTGGCAATTTTGAAAAATCCATATACTTACGAGGAAAATATGGGAACGCGTATTTAGAACAAGACAATGCACTTAGAACCAAACACATGCACATATAATTTGATGGTGGGATTGAAAGATAGAGATATATGGTATGCATTTCACGTGTCTGCGCAGCTTACATCGGGACCATGGCAAGTCGGCCCGGCTTCAAAATAAGACAGGTTCTAAGTACCTGTTTCTGTAAGGATTTTATCAAGGAAACGCAAACCCAAATTTAGTTCTATGATTCCATGTTGATGAGTGAAAATATGGCAAGTATGTGGCGTGTTTGCATAGCTTAAAAACACTGCATGGCCTCCTCTTGGCGAAATGCAAGGATTGTGGAACCAGTCCACTAGATTAGGTGCTGCCGCGGTAGGAGGTACTTAGAACAAGGTATACTTGGGGTACTTAGACTAAAGCAGCATGAAACTAGCGATGGTGATGATCATGAAGAATTACCAAAAAGCTGTGACTCGGGGAAAAAAAACAAAAACAACCAACATGTATTCTAAGTACCTCTTGACGGCTATGGAGAAACAAACGGACAAACAGACAGACAGACAGACACACATATAGGTAGCTGTTTCAATCTAGAAATATCTAGGAATTGACTGTTCGATTCAATACATTTCAATACACATTAATCATTAAACTGTAGAAATTGAGATGAAATGTAGAAATGGATAGGACACATATGAAAAAAAACATCTCCCCAACTTCTGCGATTTCGCAAAAAAATCGCCCACCTCGTCGGGCGAGATCGCGGGCATGGAGGAGTAGCGAGAGAAGGAGCCGCGCTGAGCAGTCGAGTTGCAGGTCTTAAAAAACCCCGATCATCCAGTGGTACAACCGATGGATTTATATCATGCATTTCTTTGGGTTTTTTTTATCATGGTTTTCTTCAAATCCAACAACCCTGACATATCAAATGGATTCCTTTGGTTTGACATGGTTTGGCCATGTTTGGCCAAACTCGGATGGTGTGTCACATGCTTGTGATATAATTTACAAAACACCCATCCCAATCCATTTCGCAGCGAGTAAAGCGGCATTCCCATGCATTCCCAACATACCTCAATGGTTTCGCAGGTTACGGGAGATCTTAGGCTCATTTTTAGGATCTGCCATCTGGTAAACTAAAATAACCATGAAAAATCGATCATGACGATCAACCATCAAATTTTGAGGGGCCTATTTTGAGACAGATCCATATTTTCCAACTTCATTTAAGAATGCCCATGCTTTTGGTGACAGAGCCTCGGTGGGGGTGGTGTGGGGTGGAGACGGGCGAAGTGGGGCGGAGTGGGCCAATAACGTTCCCATGACGTTCCCTTGCACATGCATTTGATGCTACGCCACTCAGATCCACTCAGTGTTTACTCGCATGTGAACATGCATTTGATGCTACGCCAGTCGATGTTTACTTGTATGTGCTCATGCACTTGATGCTACGCCACTGGATGTTTACTTGCATGTGCAGTGCACACATACTTGATGCTACACTACTGGATGTTTACTTGCATGTGCACATGCATTTAATGCTATGCCACTCAATGTTTATTTGCATGTGCACATGCATTTGATGCTACGCCGCTCAATGTTTACTCGCATGTGCACATGCATCTGATGCTACGCCACTCGATGATTACTTGCATGTGCACATGCACTTGATGCTACACCACTGGATATTGATATACTTGCATGTGCACACGTACTTGATGCTACACTACTGGATGTTTACTTGCATGTGCACATGCATTTAATGCTATGCCACTCAATGTTTATTTGCATGTGCACATGCATTTGATGCTACGCCACTCAATGTTTACTCGCATGTGCACATGCATTTGATGCTATGCCACTCGATGATTACTTGCATGTGCACATGCACTTGATGCTACACTACTGGATATTGATATACTTGCATGTGCACACGTACTTGATGCTACCCTATTGGATGTTTACTTGCATGTGCGCACGTACCTCAAGCTACGCTAAAGCATGTTTACTTGCATGTGCACATGCATTTAATGCTAGTCCACTCAATGTTTACTGGCATGTGCACATGCATTTAATGCTACGCCACTCGATGTTTACTGAGTTTACCGGCATGTGCACAAGTACTTGATGCTACCCCACTGGATGTTTCTTGCATGAGCGCACGTACTTGATGCTAGACTACTGGATGTGTACTTGCATGTGCCCGCATACTTGACGCTACACTACTGCATGTTATGCATTTGATGCTACGCCACTCAATGTTTACTGGCATGAACACATGCATTTGATGCTACGCCACTGGATGTTTACTTGCATGTGCACATGCACTTGATGCTACACCACTGGATATTGATATACTTGCATGTGCACACGTACTTGATGCTACACTACCGGATGTTTACCTGCATGTGCGCACGTACCTGAAGCTACGCTACTGCATGTTTACTTGCATGTGCACATGCATTTGATGCTACGCTACTGCACGTTTACTTGCATGTGCACACGTGCTTGCTACGCCACTCGATGTTTACTCGCATGTGCACAAGTGCTTGATGCTTAAGGCTTAAGAAGGCTTTGTTCCAACTTCCAGTCAAAAAAAGTAACCCACGCAGAGTCGAGGCAAAAACAGTGCCTAACGTGCTGCAAAGGTCGCCCGAAATGAACTTCTTCGGTAATCCTTCCATGACTTTCAGCCCCTGACACCAATAAACTTCCAATCAGAACTATCAAAAACACTAGGTTTTGTGCACATTGCATTTTTATCACTATTTCAGAACGCGAGTAATGGAACCCTACTCAAATATTTACTCCGTGGAACCTCAACTTCAATGTCCCATGATGTGGTAAACAATGATGAACTGTGAACTGTCCCCAATGATTTCCGTGTAAAAATACGTGTATATATATATATATATGTATATACATATATTATACACATATGTAAACATACATAAACATGATCAACCATAAAAGGGCACAAAAAATAGTTGATTCAATCATTCCAGGAAAAACAACTATACCCATTTTCACACACAACAAATTATGGTTAAGATCCGTACGCACCATTTGAGAAGCTTTTTACGATGCTTCTTTCTGGCAGTGGTTTTTTCTAACCCACACTTTTCCAGAAAGAAACATCGTAAAAAAACATGTTTTTTTTTGTGTTCAAACCATGTTTTTTCAAGAACATGGACCAATGGACCAATGGACCAATCATCTGAAGAACCCCAATCCATCGGACAAGGCACAATCACGGCGGTGCAAATCCTGGGGCGTGATGTGAACATCATCGTTGATCACACGAAATTTTTAAAAAAAGGCTAAAACAATATGCCATCTGCAAAAAAAACGAGAATGTCATCACCCATTTTTTTTTGGTGGTATAAGTGTATAAGTATATATGTTTATATATGTTTACCATTCCCAGTCATGGTAAAACTGACATGCTTTTCCCCAAATTCCGAGCGACATGGGTGCAGGTCTGGGGGGTACCCACTGAGTCCCTGGGATCCCAGACCGGGATAATCCCAGACCGGCAGCCGGAAGCCGGTAAAGTAAATCATACCCTCTGGTAAAATGGTGATTTAACCACTAGGAAAATGGTGATTTTATGATGGTTTAATGGTGATCTAATGGGATTTACCCTCTGGTAAATTAACATGTTGACCCTGAGAATCACCAATTCTTAATGGAAACTAATCTTCCAACCCCGATGACTGCCAGGGTCTATGTTAATTTACCGGAGGCTATTCAACGATTTTTTGGGGGGATTCCATATTTGGGATGGCCATATTCTGACTTTGATCCAGGCACTTCTTCAGAAGAACCGTTAGCTCGTTCACGTCGGAGAAGAAGGCTTTGGCCTCCGACAAATTTTGTGGCTAAATCGAAGCCAAAGCTGAGACATGACAAATGACCATACCCCCAATGGATGACAAACTGGTTGGTGGTTTTAACATGTTTTAACCATATTGAAAAATATTAGTCAATGGGAAGGATTATCTCATATATTATGGAAAATAAAAAATGTTCCAAACCACCAGCCAGTGGAAAATATGCCCCTTGAACGTGGTGTCCCTGCTAACGCTAAGTTGATTTATAGCCCCAATAACTAGGATTCATGTTAGAATGTATCAAGATACCCTCTGGTAATTTAACATAGCTATGGAAAATGACCATTTATAGTTAATTTACTTATTAAAATAGTGATGTTCTACAGCTATGTAAACGTTTACCGGTATATCTCACTGATTTATGGGGTAACATAACCAACAAAGTTAGAGGTGGCATCAGCCTGTATCTGCTGATATGTGACACAATGAAATGATTCAATAGATTCAATAGATCGATCCATGATTTATCATGGTGGATGCTTAGATGGGCCATGGAGTTAGGGAAAACTAGTTAGTAAATGGATTATACTTGGGATATAGGGGGCTATATCCCCAGTTACTAACCATGAATCGCTAATCCCATGGCCCATCTAAGTATTACTATATCTATTGATCCACAAAAACGGGTTGCAAAAAATAGGGCATCCCCAAAACCCATGGATTCAAGACTAAAATTGACTAATGACTTGGAATATTTTTTGGATAAGCCACATGACATAGGAAACCACCAATTCCATTGATTCTTATATTCAAGATATAATACCATTGGTTAGCATCATATTCCCCTGGTTATTGAACATAGCTATGGAAAATGTCCCACTTATAGATCATGTATGATAATTAACCTATTAACAATGGTGATTGTCCAGTTCGCTATGTTAAATAACCAGACGGCAATATCTATAGGACAACTACCGTAGGAAACTATCATCCAATTGAGATATATGACTAAATATATATATATATATAATTATATATACATATATCCATCATAATTATACGGGTCCAAATATATATATATATAATTATATATATATACATATGTATATATATAATACACATATATCACATTGATACTCATGATATCTATCGATATTCCTGGTTGCCTGGGTGGGCTTCCTTCCGACCGTGGCGGTGAAGATGTGAGGTCCGGCTGCATGGACCTTTTGCGACGCGACATCAATCAAGACTTGGGACTTCACCTTGGAGATGGTAAAACTGCTCTCTGTATCTCTTTATGGAAATATATATATACTGGTTGGTGGTTTTAACCATCTTGAAAAATATGAGTCAATGGGAAGGATTATCCCATATATTGTGGAAAAACATGTTCCAAACCACCAACCAGTATATATATATAATGGCCATTTATACTGGATTTGCCCATGAAAAATGGGTGGATCTTTCCATAGCGATTTGTTAAATTTCCCATATAAAACTACTGTCTGTATCTGTTTCTGGATATATACTGGTTGGTGGTTTTAACCATCTTGAAAAATGATGGAGTTCGTCGGTTGGGATGATGACATTCCCAGTATGATGGGAAAATTCATGTTCCCAATACATATGGAAAATTAACATAGCTATGGGAAATCACTATTTTTTTGTGGGTACTAGTAAATCCACTATAAATGGCCATTTTATGTAAATATATATATATATATATATATCCATAAACAGATATAGACAGTAGTTGCACCATATCTGGGATATATATATATAGTAAATCACTGGATATATCTGGGATTATCTGGGCAAATTATCATACTTCACTAACCTGAAACTTTTTTGGCCACTAGACGACGGATGGCCCGAGAGCGTAGAGGAGCAGAGTCTTCTGTTGTTAGTATGGAGACACTATATTACAAGATAATATGATAAAGATGTATTATAGGCAGACGAGAAGAGTAGTATCA
>Ga0126342_10021734_pt1 | contig 10667 bp, 9 predicted proteins | sample Cyp1metagenome_FD_92528 | JGI IMG/M metagenome (GOLD analysis project Ga0126342, IMG submission 92528) | Coral microbial communities from Lord Howe Island, Old Settlement Bay, Australia - Cyphastrea 1 metagenome | ecosystem: Host-associated > Invertebrates > Cnidaria > Coral ...
GGAACCGTAAGTTTCAAGGTCTGGGAACCGGCAGTTCCTTGCCATGGTAACCTTGGTTCCCACGTTGGGAACTGAACCATCAGTTCCAACCTTTTCTATCTGGGGTCTATGCCGGTGTAATTTGGTATGACTCACATCTTTTCAGCACCGATCATTTCCCCTGGGATCGAGTTTTTCCCCCATCAAAACAGAGATGAAATGACTGGGAATTGACTGATTCCAGTCCCACCAGTTCAGTGATGCACCAATTCCCGTTCCAGGCCAGAGTTCAACAACTTCCCGTAGCTCTTCGCCGAAGCGGCCTTGTGGCTCACATTCACGCAGTGTCACTCGGCGATCTTGGCGCTGCAGTGGCAATGCTGAAAGCCGGTTTCCATTCCCTGGTGAACTGGTGGTGTGTACATATTTTACATCAACTCACATCGCGCTTTCAGGTGATACTTGCAGTGAAATCCAGATTCAAGTCATTTCAACATCCACACCGCCAGTGACCATCTGTACAGTTTGAGAGGACAATGCTGAGGCATACAAGCCCATCATCAGGTGCTATCAATCCCACAATCAGTTGCTATGCGCGTGACTTGGGATATCACAAACACGGATCTTTCCACAGTCCAAAAACGAAATGGATCATGAGAGTGATATTTTTTGTGCCCGAGACTTTCACAGAAACCTCCAAAATATGCGGTTTACAATGATGTCCGTTTAGGAAAGATAAAGATCTGTTCTTCAATGTTTGTTTCCTCCTGTTGGTCAATAAACCAGGGGAAAAACTTGAAGAAGAACAATAGCTCCGAAATTGTGGCTCCTGTGTCCTATCTTTCTTTGGGCCATCCCGGCCAAATTTTTGCAGATTTTTGCATGAACCAACCAGCAATCCCTCCAGCTACAGGTACACAGCCCACGACGGATACCACCAGGCAGGGACTTGACACAGTCCATTTGAAAACAAAATCATTAAAACACCAAACCCACCATCAATCACCATCACAATCATATCATCATCGTCATGAGTCATGATCATCTTTTGATGCTGTATGACTGTATGTATGTATATATACTGTACCTAATATAGCAATAATAATAATCACAATGATAATAATGATAATGATAATGATAATAATAATAATAATATACATACACATACATACATATAATATAATTCCACGTGTAGAACTTCCAAGTTCTCCCACGTTCTCCGGCGCCAGGCACCACCATCCCCAGCGGCTCAGAGTCGCCGGGTGAAGCCCCAGCTGATTGGTTGCAGGACATATCTGTGCATCACAAGGAACATGTCACCTTTTTTGTGTTTATGGAACTATGTGTGTATATATATACATTATATATATATACATATATATATATATTAGATTATTAGATACACACACATAACATATATCTATCCAGTATCTCTATATATATGTATATATATGTATATTATACATACATATATATATATATATATCTACAAACCTGTTTCTATTTCTACGAGCCTGTAAAGTATGTTGGTATGCACACACACATATAATATACACATCTTGATGGATGCTGGTTCACCAAGGCATTGGTGGCGGTGGAATGGATCGGCATCGACTCCGTGGAAGCCCTGCGTTTTCGCTTCAACACCGATGAGGCGCCCGGGGTCACCGGTCCCCATCTGTCATGGCAGATGATGATGTGACAATGTGGATTGATCTATGGATGGAGGGAGACCATATTTTCCATCTGTGGATGGATTTGGGAGAGATTTTCAAATATTGGGGAGAAACATTTAAAGAAAAACAACAGCTATTTTGATGCGACCGATGCCATTGTTTTTGATGCTGGAGCAGCTAGGAATCAGCTTTGTGGTTTCTCCCAATTTTTGCGAAAGAGATTTGATCGAAATTTTGGAAAAGAATTCAGGTCTCCTTGCGTCTCCTTCCAACAAATTTGTTTTTCCAACAAGCCTGTGAATTTCCAGTTGGATGCCGCGAGGGCCTAGATGATGGGCGACCATGGAGAAGGGTGGAGCTTCAACCTAGGGTGCCTGAGATGCGAAGGAGTAACACATTTAGGGTATGCAAGCATAATGGGGATGCCATGGGAATATAACTGGCAATTTTGGTCAAACTTTTTTCTGATTCCCTGGCATTTTTGTATTTTGTGTTTTTTTGGGAGGGCTTACTGGCCTGGGAAGCCAACTCTTGACATGGGGCTGAGTAATGCTGAGTACACACACACATATATATATGTATACATACACATACATGTATGTATATATGTTGATATATATATATATATACATATTTGTATATATATATAATATACATATGTTGATATATATATATACATACACATCATATATCTATCTATGTATGTATATATATATATTACATATATGTTGATAGAATATGCAACTATCAAGAATCCTGTCGCTGGTGTTGGAAATCGGGATGTGAGCTTCAAATTGGTGTGCAAGGTAGCTGGTTTCAAATATATGTCGAGTTTTCCATATTTTTCATCCTGAATGCAATGATAGTCCAAACTGAACATGGACTGTTTTGGGGTCCAGCTGAGGAGAGGCTTCGGATGCTGCGTGGCCGGGGCTTAGGCTTGGCTGACTGGATCATTTTGATCACGTCCAATGGACGGTTCCTACACCTGGGAGGACCGACAAGGTGGGTTCTGTTTTGGGGTGAAGGAACATGTCATGGCAGCATGGCATGCCTCCCAGAAATCAATGGATTGGTTTAAGGGAAAAATTACAGGAAAGCCCCATATTTAATGGGAAAATCTATGGTTTCCTGTAGATTTTCCCTTAAACCAATCCATTGAAGAAAAGGTTAGAGTCGTCCTTCCATGTTCTAAATGTCAAGGATGAGTTTCCGTTTGAGCCACTGCAGGACCCTTGGCGAATCCCGTGCCCAGCTTCTCCTTTCTGTGCCCACCAGGTGCGCGATGGCTCCCCACATCCCAAGGTCATCCATGGATCCTGAAACGTCAAGGGCAGGTGGAACATTGGTTTTTGACCTTTGACTTATCGTGCACCAAGTAGTCATAAGTAGTCTAATTATTAGCTTCCTGGTAAATTTTGGCAGGTCTAACGTTTGGTGAGATGATTTGGTTCGTTCCAGTCTGTCGCAGGTGAAGAAATTGTAGGCGTTACATCAAGTCGGGACACTCAGGGGAAACGTTGATCTTGAGAAAATGGAGACATGATCAGAGAGTTTTCCTGAGATGCCCTGAGGGTGGCTATGTTTCCCGGACTTGATCCAAATGCATTGATTCGAGTGGAGACTTCTCTGACCTGTGCCGAGCAGTTCTGCTATCCGGGGTGTTAAGCCTTCACCCATCCCCATATACAATATGCAAAACAGGTGCTACATATATCATAGACACGCAAACTCATTGTACCTATATTCCTTTTGGAATTATGTGGTTCTATATTTGATTGTGCACACACACACACTAACATATATATATATATGTACATATATATAAATATGTATATATATATATATATTTATGTACATAGTAGTTATTTATCTATCCCCGAATCCCATTGTGGCAGCATTTTCCACCCAAGAGTCCGGTTCGATCGACTCGCGGACACGCGGTCTTTTTGTTCTGAAAAAGAGCGCCATGAAGGCTGGAAGCTGACTGGGATGATGGTGAAATGGGTGAAATGACCCACAGTGGTTGGTTCATTATTGTAATACAACAATGTTATAATGATATTATTACATGATGTTATACTATTCTATTTTTTGTCAATAATTTGGTTCACACTATGTTATATGCTCTCTTTTGTTGTGAAGCTTTCACAAAGTTGATGGCGAAAACAAATTCTAAGGCCAATTCCGGGAGCAGTGGAATAGGGCTAATCCCAATCTGGGAAGTAAAAACATGTGGCGCATGGCGCATGATTTTTTGCAAGATTGCAACAACATTTTGCCACTGTCGTGGCCTTTTTTCACCCTTGGTGCAACTTTCTGGCCCCGCAGGTGACTGTGATGCAATTGAGTGGCGAATCAATCGAGGGAACCTTTGAGGCCTCGGACACCTTCAAGGACGTAGCCCTTTGGATTCGCCCGGAGACCCGGGAAACCCAAAAAGACCCGGGAGACCCGGGAAGGATTGATGGGTTCCCTGGGTTGCTCCGAAACATCGACAAACGGAGCTAGATGGGGCCCCAATACCAACGGCGCGCCCTGAGGGACCAAGATGGGGATTCCCATTGCAGTGCAGCACCTGGTGAATGGTGAGACCGTCTTTAAAGATCCATCGCTGCGGCCTCCAAGCTGAGTCTGCAGGGGCAGTGATTGAAAATGATGGGAATTTATGATTGTTTTCTGGAAAATTCATGGGCCAGCAATAAATCAGAGAGTTGTATGGATAATTAGAGAGAGGCAATTGGTATGTTGAGCTAAAATCCATGCAAGTTTGATACCCAAACAAGTTGGGTGGAACTGCATCCCGTATGGAGATGGGTCGAGGAACAACACAGCAACAGAAGTTGGCTAGTTGGATTTAATATCTGAATTTTATGTTTGGCCGTTTTGGCCACCAAAATTCTTGGGTTCCTCAGCATGTGAAGTTGAATGGTCTGGACTTGAGGCTTCGAGACGCCTTTCCAGACATGGAAGAGGTGACTGTCTCTGCCACTGGTCTTGGTCTTTTGGGACGGTGATTGGGGGAACCTATTTTGAACCTAGCCGTCACATGGGGTGATGGGGACACCAATTTCCTCCCACGGCGCCGAGGTGCTAAGAAGCCCATATACCAAGAAGGAGCGTGAAGAACTGTTTCTGAGGTGCCCTGTTTGCGATGGCACTGTCTCGGAAGAAACCCCAATTTTTGTGGTCATTTTGATGAAACCTACGTATCATAGACCACAGGTTATTCAAATTTTGAAAGAACTTCATGTTTTGGCATCTTTTGTAGGAGGTGTTTTTCCCCTACCCCCCTTTTCTTGAAGAGATGGGTTACTTTGCAAGCCACAGATGGTTAGTCATTGATCAGGGGAAAACCGCCCCTAATAGGGGGGATGATCTCTTTGGATCATCAGATCCGTTTCTTTTTTTGATGAAGTCTCAGTTTTTAGTCAGCCGTAGGGCCGTAGGTATTTTTGCAAATTCCCACTCACTTTATGTCAATGTGATGGAATCCCAATATCTTCTATGGCTTCCAATCTTGATGCTCTATCAAATATTATATCAGATTTCATCCCAACTGTTCTCGCCTTCCAATTCCTTCTGCCCCGTGCCAGATTGGTGCGCTCTACTGCAGCTGGAGATACCCGACAGGTGCATGAGCTCATGAAGGTGCCAGGGGAGATCTTTTGAAAAAACCAGATATGGCTATGGGCGGGATGTGTTCAAATTAATTGGGGACCAGCAATAAATATATATATATATATATTATACATACATTATGATATATTATATGTATACTGTAAATATATTTTTAGTAACAATCCAATTCTTGGGGTACCATGGGGTAATGAAATCAGCGCCAGGAGGGTGCGCCTGTCTGCCTTCAGAAAGAGTCCATGGTCGACGTTTCGGTGCCTCTGTGGGGAGGGGAGGTGCTCCATTTGGTTCCAGACTGGACTTGTAGCTCCTGTCATCCTATGGTAGATATCACAGGATCTACAAAGCGTCCATTTGGACCATCACTCCAGGAGTTTGCTGTGGATGCTGTGGATGGACCCCATCTGGGTGTGGCTCAGGAAATCGAGTACCGACCCAGAACATGGGGTATTTTTGGTCATGAACCAGCAGAAAAAAAATGATGGTCAATATTGGTCAATGAATTTGAACTTTCTACCGATACGCCCTTCCAATCCAGTTTATGATACTGAGTCCCGTCAAAGTTCCAGTTTTCTAGGGTCAGTAATCTTGATCCGAACACATTCCAGGTGAATCTGGAGCATTGGGATGATACTGAAGAACAGGTGTCCATCTCTGGGTGTGGAAAGGTGCTGGTTGCATGGAAGGTTGTGATGTGTGGCTGGGTTCATACAGGGGATTTTCCCATTTGAATTTGAATGGTTTTTCATGGTTTTTCCCTATCTACCAGCCATTTTGTAGTGGCTGAGATGACCCACGCCCAAAAAATTGGCAAACCGGCCCTGGCAGACACCTCTTTTTTCAGGCCCTGGTTTATTGAGTGCCACCCCAATCGGAACAGCTTACTGCAGTTGGGTTTACCACCTTGATCGGATTCAAAATCGTTTCAGAACCACAAGTGCTGGTGAGGAAGTAGGGGCCCCAATTTGGGTGATGTTCATAATGTCAGGAAGCCCATGAAAATCATCATTGATGCAGTTTCAATCAGCCAGCCATGGCCAGGCCGAAGAGCCCACAGAGCAGAAGGAGACCGAGACTGAGGAGACGAAGGAGAAGGAAAACGAGGAGGACATGAAGGATGCAAGCTCCGGAGGTGCCATAATGGGACCCGAGAACTGGGAACTGAGCAACTTAGGATTCCTGGGGTCAACCACCAAGTAAGCCCAAGAAAATTGGGAAAAAAGTACCAAACAATATTTTCGGACTTTACATTTCTTCATCTTTTTGGGGCTGGGGGGGTGCGAAAAAGAGTTAGGTAGATGGTATCCAAACCCGTCCCTCCATTTTTCCCGATTTGGGACATTGCGTCATCCTCAAGCGCTACTTTGGGTTTTAGTTATTCATAGTAAACTTGGTATATCTGGAAAAAAAGTTGATTCATATTCCATTTTTGTTCATGAATATTCCATTAATATTCATGAACATTGCATGCATATCCCATGAGAAAACGGTGATCAATGTTCCACTCGTATTCCCAGAATATTCCATTTCATGTTCCCTGAATATTCCATGCATATTCCAAAGGTGATCAATATTCCATGCATATTCCATGGGACAATGGTGATCAATATTCCATTCATATTCCATTCACATTCCATGGGGAAAAGGTGATCAATATTCCACTCATATTCATGAATATCCCAGCAAAATACCAGTAATATCGCATTAGATCATAATAAATCCACTCTTAACTATCATTTTTCAGCCGTCAGGGGAAGAGTCCGAAGCCTGCAGCTCCAGTGTCCACTCAGAAGACATGGAGGAGGTGCTGCCATATGGTAGGGTGTTTGTTGGGGAGGCAATCCACCTTTTTTCTTGGGGGGGAGGAACTCAAGGGTGATTTGACACATTTTTCTAAAGACAACACTACTTTAAAAAGAAGATCTTCGGGATTTTGAACGTTTGTTGCTGGAGTTTGACTCCAACCCACGCAGCCCACGCTGGATTCCCTCGGTCAGTCCTTTCCGTCCCTACCTTTGGTTCCACCGCAAGAGGCATCCCAGGATCCTGCTCTCCGAGTGTATCTCAGTGGTCTCCATTTCATTTTTTTGTGCTTCCAAATATAATAGATATAGGTTAGTCCAAAAATGGGGTATACTCCAAAATTCACCTTTCAATATATATATATATATATGTATATATATATATATACATACTTTTTTTGAGCGAAAATGACACAGCCCTGCCATGGGATTTTCGGATTTTCGCCCTGCAGGAAATGCCAGAAGATTACCTGCCATGTGGTGGGCTTACTCCTCTTCTAATGGCCATGGCTACAGGCCGGCTGGTTTATATCAATGAGGATACCCCAATAGCTGGATGGTTCATGGAACATCATGGAAACTCCTATTTTTACCAGAGTGGAACATCATGAAAAATCATGGAACATTTCTGGATGGTGATGGAAAATCCTATTTTTTCATGGATGATTTAGGGGTACTGTATTTGCAGGAAACCTCCACTTGAAGAATTCTCGCAGAGTGCATCTTGCAGAGAAAGCTCTTCGTATAGGTCGCGACGACCTGGCGCGTGACTTCCGGCACATCGGTGCAGAAGAGCCGGTGCGCCAGCTGGGTGGGGTGACTTTGACCCATCCGGAGATGTGTACATTGATGTACACAAACACGTATGTATATATATATATAAATATTATCGAAGGAAGTTTAGAAGTCAAACTTCCGACAATATGGACGGGTGGAAAAGCAGAGGTGGGAAGAGTCAGAGAAGAGAAGAGCAGAAGATCAGAGAAGAGAAAGAGTCAGAAGAAAGCAGATGCAGGTGCGCGAACAGGTAGGAAAGTCGCGAAACAATGTGTTTTCCAATGATTTGTGCCTCCGGAGGGTCGAAAAGTAGGCTCGCTAAAGCGGCGGGTGCGGAGCCATCTGGCCAGATGAGAGATGAAAAGTTGCACGCCGTTGTGGCGGGAAGCGCATTTCCAAGTCAAAATGTATAAAGCACACCAGGCTCGGACCACTTTTGGAAGGTGAGATGTCGAAAAAGTGCACGCCGTTGTGGCGCGAAGCATATTTCGATCGTTCTGCGTGGCAGGCGCAAGGGATTCTGCGCGTTGCCAAAAGTGGGCAAAACGTGAGGGTCTTGTAGCATGTCCAAAAACGATGGCAGGCGTGGGACATTTAAAGAGGATCTGGCAAGATGCATTTCGCATGGCAGGCGCAGTAAAGAGACATGTTCATCAGAGATGTTAGGAGGTCAGGGCGCTGATTTCCTGAGAGGGATTGCATTTTGGAGCATCAAATCTTTAGTTTTGGGAAGATTATTTTGCGTGACAGGTGCAGCACTTCGTATGACCTGGCATTATTTTTTCGGGGCAGGCGCAATACTTTAGAGACGTAGACCGGAAAAAATCGCAAAACGCATTGGTACGAGGCCGTCAGCTCTGCGCTCAGCTTTCCATTTTTGAAGGAAGTCTCGCAGAATTGCTTTGTTTTTGACGTTGTCAAGTTCAAAGATTGAGGAGTCTCGCAGAATTGCTGCGTTTTTGATGTTGTCAAGTTCAATAACCTAGGAAGTCTCAAGGATAGCTTCGTTTTCAAGCTTGCAGATAGACAGATAGATTGATAGATAGATAGATAGATAGATAGACAGACAGACAGACAGACAGGCAACAACAACAACAACAACAACTACTACTACTACGACTACTGCTACAGGAACAACTGCTACTACTACTGCTGCTGCTACTACTACTACTACCACCACCACCGCCACCACCACCACCACCACCACCACCACCACCACCACAGCTACAACTACAATTTTAACTACACTACATTACGCTACACTACCTACACTAATTAACTAATTACACTGCACTACACTACAACTGCAACTGCAACTACCACTACATTACTTCATTACACTACACTACACGACACGACACTACACTACACTAATTACACTACAAATACAAGTACACTACTTTACATTGCACTACACTAAGGCTACACTACACTATACCGACTATACCACACTACAGTGCACAACACTACATTACACTACACTAATTACGCCACACCACAACCACAACTGCAACTACAACTCGACACAGTAATTTCACTACACTACAACTACAACTCCACTACACCACACCACAACTACAACTACAACTACAACTGCACTACACCACACTACATCCAGCAGTTGAGGTGACCACTGCAACCATTGCAGCCACCTCAAAAAACACAACTCCAACCACCTTTCGGTCCATCAGTGGATGCGCTCTGCCATCCGTGATTCACAACAACCAACCTCTCCTATAGGTTGACTATTTTTGAAACTTCCGCCGCCGCCTTGTGCGGTACTACTGGTATATAAATATACATATATATATATGTACACATAATACATATATATTAATACATAGATACCAGTAGTACCGCGCAAGGCGGTGGCGTAAGTTTCAAAAATAGGAAACCTATAGGAGAGCTTGGTTGTTGTGAATCAGGGATGGCAGAGCGAAGCCACTGATGGACTGAAAGGTGCTTGATCTCTCTCTCTTTCTCTCTTTTTCTCTCTGTTTCTCTATCTTTCTCTGATTATCTATCTACCTACCTACCTACTGATCTATCTGTCTGTCTATCTATCTATCTGTCTGTCTACCTATCTCCCTATCTATCTATCTATCTACCTACCTACCTATCTAGCTGTCTAGTTTTCTAGCTATTTGTCTATCTATCTATCTATCTATCTCTCTCTCTCTCTCTGTTCATCTATCTATCTATCTACCTACCTATCTATCTAGCTGTCTAGTCTTCTAGCTATTTGTCTATCTATCTATCTGTCTATCGATCGATCTATCTATCTATCTATCTATTTAATCTATCTATCTATCTTTCTATCTTTCTATCTATCTATCTATCTATCTAGCTGTCTAGTTTTCTAGCTATTTGTCTATCTATCTATCTGTCTATCGATCTATCTATCTATCTATCTTTCTATCTATCTATCTATCTATCTATTTAATCTATTTAATCTATCTATCTTTCTATCTTTCTATCTATCTATCTATCTATCTGTCTATCTGTCTATCTGTCTATCTGTCTATCTGTCTATCTGTCTATCTCTCTATCTCTCTATCTCTCTATCTATCTATCTTTCTATCTATCTATCTGTCTACCTATCTATCTATTTAATCTATTTTATCTATCTATCTTTCTATCTTTCTATCTTTCTATCTGTCTATGTGTCTATGTGTCTATGTGTCTATCTGTCTATCTGTCTATCTGTCTATCTGTCTATCTGTCTATCTATCTATCTGTCTGTCTATCTGTCTATCTGTCTATCTGTCTATCTGTCTATCTGTCTATCTGTCTA
>Ga0126342_10021735_pt1 | contig 10667 bp, 8 predicted proteins | sample Cyp1metagenome_FD_92528 | JGI IMG/M metagenome (GOLD analysis project Ga0126342, IMG submission 92528) | Coral microbial communities from Lord Howe Island, Old Settlement Bay, Australia - Cyphastrea 1 metagenome | ecosystem: Host-associated > Invertebrates > Cnidaria > Coral ...
CACTAAATCGAGAAGTGTAACAAGTTTGGACAGGGAATCCAATATCTATCCTTGTGGTCAAGGACTTCTGATCAGGTGGTCAAGGTGGAAGATTTGGTTGAAAGGCCCGTTACCAGTTCAACAATATATATATGTATACACACACAACTATGTATATATATATATACAATTATCTATCGGCTGCGGAATGTGTTGGCGGACATCAAATGGACAGGGAAAAAAAACAAATGGACGGCCCTGGCAGGATTCGAGCCCGCAACCATTTCCTGTTCCTCATGGCGTGGATGATGGGAATGGCTCAAAAATGGAGGGTATCGGGAGTATCGGGTATCCATGCAATTTCTGACGTCAAAGTTAAACTATCTAATGTTAGGAAGATCAACAATTTGACCTATCCCTACCTCACCCAGATCCGAAAAAGGCTCAGCTGACCTTCTTGCATCGATTCTTGGACTTGACATAGCCTTCCAAGCCAGAGCAGGTGTAGCCAAACTGAAACCTGCAGCTATCAGCTTCAGTCCCAAAGTTTGAGCAAAAACTCGATGCTTAGCCTTTCAATGCTCATCCACCAAAGCTATCAGAAACCGATTAGAAGCAAAAGGACAAAATAATGTCAGTAGCAACACATTTAAAAATAAAAAAACTGTCGATATTGGCCTCTTTGCCCATATTAAGGCACATGGGAAGGAGAAATCAAACAGGTTGGTGAAAAACATTTGGAAGCAGCGAAGACTATCAGATCAGCAGTGGCAGTGGAAACTGCATGTCTTTTCCCTACATCTCTCCGTGCTACGGTCATGCAGTCATGCAAATGCTTTTAATGCTTAATATTGCGCAAAATCCTGAGACTGTCACATCAAGCACTTGGGGAAGGCTCCAAAGTTAATTGCATCCGGGTTCGGCACATAGTGAAAGGCCTGGGTAGCGAAAAGGCCCTGAGGGTGTGCTGATTTCATTGTTGAGTAGGAGCTTTTGTTGGTTGACCTCAAACTGGACTGCAGCCAATCAGCAGGGTAGAGCCATTCTTGTGGCGCGATGGAAATGGGCATGCCACTGTCCACTAGGCATTTCGTGTACATCACCGGCCCAGTCACTGCAAAAACCTGAGGGTTGGGTGGTAAGTGCGCAGGCAAGGGGATTGCCTTGTGACATGTGACCTTCTGATAATCAAGAGAACTTGGTAAATGATCCAAGAATTTAATTGATATACAAGGAATTGAAATTGGTTCTGAAGGGTGCTTGCAAACTGCAAGAATGGTTCCCTTGATGTCCTGAAATGCTATCCTTGATGGATTCTTCACCTGATTGAACATGGAACTCCCAAGGACCCTTTGTATGCAAATCTATCCAAGTTCATTGGCTGAAAACCCTTCGCTGAGACAGCAACATCAATGTGATTCCGCTTGTGGTCGAAGGTTTGCCTCAAATCAGAAACCAAGTCGGTTCACCGAGTCGAAGCGACAACACGACTGCCATCAATGGCTGCCATCAATGGCCGCTGCCGAGACACTTCAAGTAGAGAATCAACATCAAGGTCAGTGGATGGTGCGGAGTGCATGCAATCCTTAGCTACCGTGGCTACAATGGCTACACGATGCAACCTGATGCAGCTGTTCAGAGAGTGTTGCAACCCTGTCGGATTTGCCACATCCCGGCAAGGAACACGGAGTTTCCCAAGATGGAGTAGGGTTTGTCCTGCAAAACAAGTGGTAGGAAACTCGAATGTGAGCTGAAACAGTTTGATTGGTGGAAAAAAACAGCATCAACATCAACGTCAACATCAACTACCAGATTTCCAGGTCGATAAATTCATGATCCGCTTCTCCTTGGTGTCTGGCTCATAGGCAATGACCCATCCGGTTTCTTTGCCGAGCTCCAAAATCTTGTCCAAAGGTTTCCTGAGGCCATGGAAAATGGGCCGCCGCTCTAGCATTTTTAGCAACGGCCAGGAAGAGGTTTCACTTTTGGGAGATAATATGTATTAATTATATATATATATATATAAACATGTGTATGTATACACATGTATGATATATATATATCATATCATATCATATCATATTATATAATTCTAGATATAATTAGATACATATACAAAAAAAAATCAGTCCATCTGTGGTCCCCAGGGTCTGTTCTGACCCGCTCCCATCTTTGTTGGCCACGGTCAATAGTCAATCCCTAGTTCTTAGTCAATATCCTTGTATTGTTTGACAGATTCCCAGCTATTGCTGGTTTCAATCCCCAGGTTTCTTGAAACCCATTACTATATAGTGGTTCAAACTCCCAACTTGGTGCCTGATACCACAATTTCGCTCTTCATGTGGGGGCTATAGAACCTCCATTTTGTTGGGAGCAACCAAATTTTGCGTTGTTAAGTTACAACCACTGTGTTTGTAGATTCAACTATATATATACATATACAGATATACATATACATATATGATATGTACACATGTTATCTCTTGACAGCCATGAGACGTTTCCACTGAGATCATGTCAGCGTCCACATAGAGGCCCCCATGGTGCCACAAGAATTCAAGTCCTCAATGGGCATATTGACGGGAATGTTTTCCCCATGAGATACCCATATGATGTGACATACCAACTCATATCTGTTTCAATACCCATGGGATTGATTGGATATTAGGTGGTATTTAAATACACATATAGCAACCTATTAGTTTGATAGATTAAATATAACGGTACATCATACCATGGTTTGTGTTTGGTGATTGATGGTGTCAATCCCAGAACATATGAGTCAAATCAGGGTTTAACTTTTTGATGGTGTCGTAGTTGACTTAAACCCATGTATCTTTGCATGTTGTCGTAGGACCAAAGTACACACAACGCGAAGTAATCACACCAAAATTTTATCCATTGCTGATGGGTCGGAGCTGTATCTCATGCTTACTTTTTTTCTTATTGTGCTGGTGGCCGATCTTTCTTTCACTTACGTATGAATATGTGCATATTTACCCTCACATATATCTCAATAGCGTCATTTGTTCAAGCCGAAGTTCTGTGAACACCATTCTAATTAGCGACGTTGTAGCCCCTTATTCGCTTCACTATCAATGAATGCAATCCTTGCATGGTGTCAAATTCTCTGCGCGGCAACAGTCGGCAAATTTGCGGGCCACTCCGACGTTCCAGTTCCAGCAGAACCTCTTAGCCATTGCCCAAATCACATCGTAGAAAAATCATGTCTTAGGACCCTGAGAGTCTACACAATGGTTGAGAGCACCCCTGGAAATAAGCATTCCCAAAAAATACATTTGTTCGCGCAATCCCCGCGGTGACGTTTCAATCACACATATATCCTGACAGACATTCTGACATATAGTTTGTCATTTTTCTGACACATTTTCTGACTTGGTACCTACCTTAGGTTCTCTAATTATGCTTTGACGTTTTCATTGATATAAATTCAAGCATGCGGTCTTAGGTAGATTCAAACACTCAGCCCAAATTCTGATTGACAAAAGACTACTCAGGTTCTGCGTGACGTGTATTCTGGCATTCTATGAGCCACTTCTTGTGAAATTTTGTTTGACATTTCTTTTCATCTGGCATATACTTGTACATCTGAGATTTCGTTTCGCATTGTCTGTGGTGCATCTTGGTCTGGGCAGCCCCGAGACCTGCCACGCTCGCGTAAATATTCTAGACCCAGCCAGCTTGCTATATAGCAGCAGCAGCAGCAGCAGCAGCAGCAGGAGCCTGCTGGTCGACTATGGCAAGGCAAGAATGACAAGGCATCGGAGGTGGAGGATGGGGATGTGGAGAAAAAGCAGGACGACATGAAATAAGGTTAAGAGGCCGTGACCTTTCAGACCACCTTTAGGTTCGCGCAGCGTTTTGTCTTTTTTCGAGACATGCCCCGGACAGCTTCCCGCAAACGTTTCTAACGGCCTTGTCCAAACAAGTTGTGGGACTTTCGTGAAGACCTTCGGTTCTCTGCAAGGCATTGGTGAAGAGTCAAAACATGTTCCGACCTCACTGCTCTTCTGCAATGGTCTTTGCTTCGCCCTCAAAATTTGCCGTTTCAAAGCAAGCTTGATTCGGCAGGGATTCGTGCCGGGCCGTGCCTTCTACTTGCGCTGAAAGCATCTTGTAGCAAGCAGCGAAGGCGAAGCCTATATCAAAGGTGGCTGTGCCTTGCCCGATGAAGGCTTGCCACTTTTCGTGGCGGCAGGCGACCCCATGCTTTGTCATTGCTCCACGACAGCTGAGACAGCAGGCCACGACTGTTGTGTGCCTTTTTTAACGAAACAAACACATGCCAATAACATCTCCTCGCTTGTGTGGCTGAAAGCTCGCTCATCTATTTTAATTTTAAAGAAGAAGAAGAATAAGAAGAAGAAGAAGAATAAGAGCAGGCAGCCGATGAAACAGAAAGCTTGGGTGACAGAGACTCAACCATGGCATTGCTAGGTGCGCTGGGCTGGTATCTTTCACGGCGCAGATCGATATGCAATGGAAGATCTTTGGCTTCAACTACTCGCCACTGCCACTGACACCTCGGGCCGTGGCACTTGGTGCCCCTTGGGAGGAGGCGCTTTGGAAGCACAAAGGCCATGTTTTTGGAGGGAGCAGACATGCTGCATGTGCGGTCTTAAAGCTTTGAGAACGACAATTTAACGTTCGAAATCTCGTACTCTTGTTCCTGTTGGTCGAGGAGAGCCGCAAGGTGGTGCCCCCCACGCTTAAACTCATTTACAACCCCCAGTTCCTATAGATATGTATCATAAACCACTGGTGGAGTTATGAACCAACTTTGTTTAACTATGGGACAATGCCTTGCAGGTGTTGAAAAGAATAGATCCGCAACAAGCTTACACGCCTCTGACGGACACCGCAAGGCTTCGATGAAGCCCAAAAGGCCCGCGGTGACTATTAGGCTTGGGCATTTTTACTCCACTCATCCCTTTTCATCCCTTTTCATCCCTTTTCATCCCTTTTCTGGGTATTCTTTTCATTTTGTGTAGCCACCTCTGTTGGCATCAATGCAGCCCTTCCAAGCAACTTGGGAGGTAAAAACCTGTGGGCTTGAATGTGCTGAGACTTGCTGCCGCATCAGGAAAAATAGTCTTGGGAGTCACTGTTGGCAAGAACGAAGTTTTGAACACACTCGATGTTTTGAGGTAACAATACATTTCAGGTTTGTCGGAAAGGAACCAAGGTCGTCCTGCGCAAGCAAAAGGTGATTTCTACACCACGACCACGTAAGTGAGCCATTGAAAACACACGATTTATGGGACCAAAGCCACCCATGTAGAGCGGGGGAGACTTCGGCACAGTGATGGAAGAGAATCCTCGGATGGGAACTTTCGCAGGTGCATCAGCTCAGTGCAAGGGGGCACTTGGGCGGAAAGCTCTGCTCAGTGATAGGGGGCTCTCCTGCACTATAAAACTTGAGTCAGACATTGAATTGCGTTGTCATTCGGCACATAAATTTCTAAAAGTGTTAAAGTGCCCCTTTGGTTTTTTTTGGGCTTCAGCTTTGATACAGCACGATGGGTGCTTGAGACCCGCGCTTGACTGCGGCGAACGCAGGTTGGGAGAAAACGGTGGCCATGCTTTACTTTCCACAATTGTGAAGGATTTGTGTCGGCTTTCTATTCACTTTGTTCGCCCAATTCTATTGAAATACTTCGAAGAAGGTGTTGTACCTTCCCAAAGTGGTGGAAAGCATGCAAGAGCATGGGAACTTCAAAGCCCATGTGAGGAAGGACGAGAAGCAAAAAGATTCGAAGGAAAGGGACCGTGACCGGAAGATCACCGGAAGGATCTGCGTCCGAGGCGCCTCATATATTGTGCCGGGTCCTTGGTGGGGATGGCAAATAGTATGGATATTATGGTTGAATCTTTGATGTAAAAGCATTGATAGAACCATCCAATAGATGTGTTTGGAACAGCGGGCAAATCTATTCCTTAGCCTTCATCAACAATATTGCTCGGATTTTGCGCGTCCAACTTACTTTAGTCAAGGCAATGTGTTCATCCAAAGTGCTTGCTTCACCGGTACATTCACGTCCCCAGTTTCTTCTGGATCTGAACTGCTTGACACCCAAAGCGAACCCAGAAGATCTTGACGCGTTTGACACCAGCATGGTCAATGGCTTTCGTAGCACATGGGATGCACAGAATCTAGACGCTTGCGACAGTTTGCCAAAAATTCTACCCCGTATTTCGGCCGGCCAGCTTGTCGAAGTTTAATTCTTCCTGCTGACGGTGCCGGCAACCCTTTAGTCACTCCAGCTCCTTGCCTCAATACCCTCGGCGTGTGTCAAGTCCCAAGCTGACTGGCACCCTGCCGGCGAAAGATGAAATTTGTTGCGTTGAGGGTCATGGCCACCATGCCTTACAGGTGGACTACGTCTCCAGATTGAAATTCACAGCGCGGCAGCTGTACATGGAGGGAACTGCAGCCAGGGGCTCGGAGACAGACACATACGTCCTTTTGCACCATGCCATGCTTCATCAACTCACATACAGCCATGACATCTCTCAACATGCGTCCTCGCACCACCCTGCACCAACATAACTTGAGGGTTCTGCAAATAGGTCTCCCATGCTTCTGCCGTAAAGATCTCAAACTCTTTCTCTCATCCATCGTATGTGACGTTGATGCGCGCAAGGCCTGAATAATATTGGTCATGGTTTCTGGTTTTGCTTTGGCGCAAACCGCAAACCGTTTCGATGCTGCCGGGTCTCAACGCCGTGCCATCTTTTGTTGAGTTTGGCGTTGTTGCAGCCCATGCTTTTCAGGCCCAGCAGCAACCCGCGTAGCAGCTGCATATCGTGGTCCAGTTTGAAGCGCAATGCCTACACGTAAATAACATTTGATGGGCAAAGTCTTGGATGAAGAGATGTATGACCCAGCTCATGAGCAATGCGAGCCTGTTTCAGACAGTGAAAAAGGTTAAAGAAAGGTCCAAGAAGAAGCCCTGAGTCAAGACCTGGATCCTTGAGGCAAGGGCTGTTCTCAGCTGATGGGCAGCTCCTCCAAAACATGTGCCTAGATTGGCAGATTCGCTTCCTGATTGCGGTTCTACGACTTGCCGACAAGCGCTTTGGCTTGGGCGAAGGTTTTGCTGCGGTTTGCTGCCCAGCGACGTGCAAAGCAATGCATACCGTGCGTGGGGTCAAGGTCAAGGTCCAATGGTTGGAAGCTGGGCACACTTTGGACTTGTGCTTTGAGGAACACACCCAAAACCCCACTTGCCCAACCAACTTCCTTTGCCAAAGCGAGCCGATGGATTGTCACCCAGCGTGCAACGTCCTGCCACGCCCGAAGGTCAGGCAGCGACTTGCCAATTGCAGCCGAGATGCCGCAGAAGGCAAGCGATCCTGACAGTGAGGACCATGGGCGCATTGTTTTTCAGACATGAAAAGGCCGTTCTTTGGGTTCCTAGCCTTCCAAAAGATATTTCAAAGCCGGCGCCTCGAAGACCAAAAATTGTTTCAAAGCAGACGCTTTGAAGACCAAACCCCTCTAAACTTGCCATGTAATGCACATTGGCAAAAAGGTTCTCATATAGACAGTCAAAGAATGAAAACATAATGTCATTTCTTGTCATTGAGATTCCATGCGGCGGCCAAGGAAGCTTTGTCGGATGAAACGGGCGATTGATAGCAATGCATCACTTTAAGGTAAGGTGTGGGCAACAGGGTGTGAAGAGCTGGGGCGACGCCCCATGGTTATTACATACCTTTCATTTCCATCTAATGCTTGCCAAGTCAACAGCCATCCCGGCCCAATGTGTGACAATCCGGCTACTCCCAGGTGCTCAAATCGCTGCGATTTTCTTAAAATGATTCTGCGCCTGCGGGAAAAGAACTTCGGGGGGCTCGGTGCGAAAGGTGTGCCCTTGCGGAGTCGGCTCTTTGTAAAGATACTAAGTATACGGTCATAAAATGTACCGCCTTGTCAAAAGTATCGCGGAGCAGCGCACTATATTCGAAAGTAGCATCAATGATGCGGATTGTTTTGAAGCCCGTGGTGCCGAAGGAAACATTACAGTGAAACTCAGATCACGGCAAGGTAACCAACATCGAACTTACCATCAAAAAACATTGGCCTGTGTCAAAACCGGATGCAAGACAAAACGCAGGAAAAGTTAAACCCTGAGTCAAATGGCATCACCCCAAACAAGAGGTATTGTTTATGATGGGGTTGACCATCGGGTTTATGATTGGCTGTAGCCACTTCGACATGGGGGAAATGATGATACAGTAGACTGAGGACTATCTTTTGGCGATTCTGGATCTTAACAGGTTCCAATTCTTAAGGCCATAATCCAACTTGGAAGTTCAATGGGGAAAGAGATGGGTTGGTCTCCAAATGGAGGACGGAGCTACAAAGTTCCAATCCTCAAAGCACGAGCCTAATTTTGCCATCCATATAAACCAGCACATTTGGTTCTCTGACCAAAATCCCCAAAATGGGACATTTTTCCCTCCTTGTTAAAGGCTGATCATATTTGTTAGATCTATTCTTTTCAGGATCTAAAATCCCGAAAGCCAAACGCCATCTGCCATGTGGGTTCGTCTGAAAATAGAGCACCCAAAAAAAGGAACCATTTTATGGATCTACCCAATTTTCATGCACCCATTTGGGCGCGGCTGCCACTGCAACAGGGCAACGGAGGATATCCGCTTTGCACTGCCACATCTTCTCCTGAGATTGGCACCGCAAGGGTCTGTATCAGCTCTAGTGGGTTGGAACTACCGAATCGGAACATACCCTTGTTTAGAGGCATGTATCACCCCACTAGAAAAAAAACAACAGGAATTCCTGCATGACATCCAGCCTTGTTGTAGATCTCTTCGTTGATCATTGGCAGCTTGGCTACCTCAACGGGTGCTGAGACCCTTAAACCTACCCACGCAGCTGTTATCCTCAAGTAGAGAAGACTGAGAGATTTCGCAGAGATGTGACTTTTTTTCATTTTCTTTCCGCTTGAATGCTGTTTTTGCCGCCATTCGGTCGTGACTTTAGACGGTTGGCTTTTGTACTCACGGCCCAATGCTAGCGCCCTACTGTTGGCAGGTTGTTCATTGTCTGCGTATTGAACCACCCCTGCTGCCAACAAGCACAGCTTGTTGACAGTGGGAATGACCGACTTCATAACGATTTGAAATATTCATCCACACAATCTAGATGATGCAAAAGTTACCATTCTTCTTGTCCGGTTTTGCTCAAAGGTCTTTAGGGTAAGAGCTCCTAACCAGCAGGCTTTGGTCATTTGCAGCATGTATATATAGTCAGGAAAAAAGGTACCACATTGGACAATCACTGGACCCATTCTTAAGGCGCGGAGTCCATGTCCTCCTGATGCGTGTCAAAGATCATCCTGTTATACATCCAGCCTCTTCATCACTCCATAGGTGAAAGCCCCAGCCAGGATTCGCCGCCAGATACTCCACGCGAAAGGTATCAATCCACAGGCATGGTGGCTCCTGGCAAAAGATCCGTTCAACTCATAGGAAATCCCTACATAAACATACCAAGGTGCTAAAATTCTCATCACGTGTGTTGCTGTGTCTGACAACCTGAGGAGCCACCCAGACTTGGACAATACCTCCACCAGCTCCATATTTTTGATGACCCCGTAAATCATACAACCCATACAGACCCAATGTTCATCCCGTTCAATTACAATATTCATCCTTGTCATGATAGGAATGATGTGAAATTTGTTCACCATCATCACAAATGTAAAGAACAAACACAACTAATCACACCCATCCAACAGCCCCAAATGCCCAGATCTCACCTTGGGGCCGATCCAAATTTGGTGGATGACCTTGGGAATCTGGGCATTGCCCTTCAGCACCTCCTCCAATCAGCGACCGAAACCTTGCTCAAATGTCCTCATCAGATCACTCTATATGTACATATGCATATATATATATGTGTGTATATGATATATATGGTGTGTTTACATGTGTATATATATATATGTGTGTGTGTGCGTGTCTATACATATGTGTATATATATATATTAACATATATGTATATATATATTTATTTATTTATTTATTTATTTATTAAAATGTGTATATATATATTTATTTAAATGTGTATATATGTATATATGAATATATGTTTGTATATCTATGTATGTGTAAATGTATATATATATACACTAATATGTATTTATGTTTGTATATTTATGTATGTGTATGTGTATATATATATATGTAAATATATTTATGTAAATAAATGAGTGTAAGCATATACATAGTGTAAACAAATATAGAAATACATATATATATACAATGAGATTACGCGTTTATATTTATATATGTAAGGAAATACATAAATATATATATATATACATGTACATATGTACATATGTATATTATATATATATGTGTATTTAAATATTTATGTATGTATATATATATTTATTTATTTATATCTATATTTAAAAATGATTATATCTCAGTGTTCCCGTAACAATCGAAAATGGCAAGCTACTAAGGCTTACTAAGGTTCCAACGAAAAGCTAAGAGCAAGGCAGCACCATCTCCCTTTTTTTACACAATGCTAAGATGGTGCCTGTGCGGCTGCTGCTTTATGTCTGTGACCTATGTCACCAGTGGTCTGTTAGACCACCTGCCACAACTTGGCAGAGAAATCAGTGGTGGTGTCA
>Ga0126342_10021736_pt1 | contig 10667 bp, 13 predicted proteins | sample Cyp1metagenome_FD_92528 | JGI IMG/M metagenome (GOLD analysis project Ga0126342, IMG submission 92528) | Coral microbial communities from Lord Howe Island, Old Settlement Bay, Australia - Cyphastrea 1 metagenome | ecosystem: Host-associated > Invertebrates > Cnidaria > Coral ...
CAATAATTATCAATTCAAAATGAAATGCTTGTATTCCTGTTATACTATCTTTATCTTGGTCTTCTTATATCGGTTTTTATTTCTTCAACTGCTTTATTTAATACTTCGTCTATATTATCTTCATCTACATATTCATCAAAGCCATTCATAAAGTAATTTTCCCTAAAACTAAATTCATGTTCACCATATTCTTTATCTGGTAGTTTTGCCACTAATTGAACTTCAATATCATGTGTAACTCTATAATTTAAGTAATATGCTACTTCTTCATAAATTAAAGATAATTATATATATGCGTAATTAGATTAGTATGAATATATCAACTAAATCAACTAATAACTTATATATATATATGGATGTGGGTCAAAATGGAAGACCTAGGGGACCACAGATGTTAGTCTAGTTTAGTATTAACCATCCATAATTTTGGGGTACCTAATTTTGACCCATACCCATATATAGTTAAATTTATAATTGTATATAGCATGAGCTTCATAGCTCCATGGATCCCATCCTCCCATGGCGTCCGACCTCCACGCTGCGCACTTCGATGCCCAAGCTCTTCAGCAGTTCCGTGGCCTCGGTCTGTCGCAGCAGACCCGTTTTCTTCAGGTCGAAGCCGTCGAAGACCTGCCGCAGGCCGTCCACCTGGCGGTTTCCAAAAAAACCGGTTGGGGGGATGGGGAGGGGGATTTTCTTAGGGAAAAATGTGGAAAATGTGGAAAGTTGATGGAAAATATCTAAAAATAGAGGTTTGACCAGCAAACATGGCGATTGTTTACTAGCAAAACATGGGGAAGTTCATTCAATCATGAGATTTTAGCAACAAATATAAGATTCTTGAAAACTACGATGACATTCTGGAAGGAGAAGTATGTGGATTTGAACCCAAAAATGAGAATTTAGCAGAAGAAAGGCTGACTTGACATGGAAATATTCAGATTCAAGAAGCAAGAATAGAGACTTAACATCTTAAGTATCATAATCAATAGATCTGAAACAGCAAACGTACGGGGTTAATTAACATGGTTTCACCAAACAAAACGAGATTTCACCAGCATTTGATTGGAATTCATCACTAGAAATTCTGATGATGCATGGAAAAAAAATGAGGATTTGACCAGTTTGGATTTAACCAGTGTACACAGTGTAACCAGCAAAGTATGTGGATCTTACCAGGACCATGGCACATCTGGATTTGACATGCTTTTTCATGGCAAACTTGAGCTCTAAGCAACAGGGGAGGTTGTACATGGTTGTACCATCAAAGAGTTAAGGCACTTTCACAATTTTCACATCACCTTCTAGGGAGAAATTTCGGGATATCTAAGCAGTGGTCCTTCAAGGTTGGCACCTCCATTTGGCTGTAACCAGCAAATTTCTTGGAGGTCAACACGCAATACTCTCGGAGCTCATCCTTTGAGTCAGGCTGCGGAGATGCTCCATATTTTTTTTCGATCTGGGGATATCTGGGGGTTACCAGGTTACCAAACATGCTGGGGGTCATCATACTCTACATAGATATACATAGAACATCATAGAACCACCAAGTAGTGATGTATGTCTCTGGCATATCTGGCATCAAATTAGCAGATTTCCGAGATGTGAGGACGATGGAAATCTGAGATTTACCAATGGATATTAGTTGATTTTGATCAGAAACACTACGGTGGTGTAGTGATCCGTGATTAATGCCTTAAGACTTATCTTAAGACGGCCTCACACATTCCAAATCAATATCCATAAGCCATCGATTTTGCACAACTCAAACACGGGGTATTAAACCAGCAACAAACGTGGTTCTACTTCCCCGTCCAACTACATACAGTCTTGGGCTTCAAAGCAGTTTGCCTCTCAGAGGTGGGATTCACCGAGATAGACCCTCTGATTCCAATCATTTGGAAATCCTCGGTGAAAATGACCACAGGGCCAAACGAAATGGCGCGTTGCCAAGGGTCGGTAATTCGGACCTGAGCAGCAACTGGGAACATTGCCAGCTTTTTATTAGTATCAGCTGGGGGCATAATGGCCCAACCAACAATGGGAAAGTGACCAACAAATAAAGGGCACGCCGGCTCGACCTTACCGGCTTTACGACCCTGGGTTTGCACCAAAAAAACGATTGCCATAAATCATAGGAAAAAAACATGGGAAAATGATGATATGATTATCCTGTGGTTTTTTGGGTAAAAATTCCCGGATCTACTGAGTCTACTGCAATGGTGAGCTGGAAAATCCCCCCCAGCATTTCGTTCCATGATTTTCCCATGAAACATCTTCCATTGAGGACTGAAACCAGCTAGCCACGTTTGATTACAGGGTAAATCACCATGAAATCTGAACAATCGCCATTTTTCATGGTAAACTCGGTAAACTCCCATTTTTGTTAACCAAAAACACACCATTTTCGAACTTCGTTTTGGCCAAAGAACGAAGTCTTCGAACTCCAAGGGCTCTTTGGCAATGCTTTGACCATCCGCCAAGGCGATCTGACAAGTTTTTGGACAAAGCACCATCCAAAACGTTAAAGTCATGAAACATGGAAAACATGGATTTGTGAAAGTATATAGTGTATTTTCTACAAGTATCATCATTATTCTCAGCATTATCTATATATTATGTATTGGTATGATTTATTTATATATTATCTACATAGTATGCATATCTCGTTTATATATGAGTTATAATTTATATATATCATTTATATTGTTGTAGTTACAGTTATTTTTGTTATCATGTTTATAATGATTCAAAGTGGTAGCCACAATCAGAGTGTAACCCCTAATTTCTTGGGTATTCTTTACATTGGGTCTTTTCACGTCAGAATAGCTGGGATTTAAGATGATTCAAGCATATTATTCATCAGCTAAACTGCTGAACATCCATAAATCCCAGCTGTTTGGGATTGGTACCACGAAAATCCACGAAACAAAGTGCTGCCTCCACTGCTTCTTCTGATAGGACGGCATGGACTGCTTCCTCCACCTGTGATGGGGGATATAATGGGGGCTTCGGCATAAACAAAATAGAGATATGATGGGATATTAGCATATATTAGCCATATACTGAATACGTTATGATTGATTTCTGGACATGGGGGATCATATAATATCATATAATATCATATAATATCATATAATTGATGTATGTTGATGTTGGTGTATCATTCCATGCTGGACATTTTTTGGATGGGTTTTCCAACATCTTTTTTCTCCCTGTCCAGCTGTCGTTGCCATCCGTTGCCTGTGCAGCTGGAATCACCGCTGGATCCATCTGGGGATCTGCTTGTTTGGTGAAGACCATCTTCACGCGCGCCAGCTGCTTCTCTCTGAAGAGCCGCATGAAGCGAATAAACTCCTGACGTCTGACGTGGGTGTTTTAAAACAGCCAAAAAAGATCGTTCACAAAAAAACGATTGTTAAGAAATTATCCAGATCTGAAATGCCTACCTACAAAATCCTACAAACCATCTAAAGTCGGTGATATCTGAGGAGATGGACCCAAGAATTTCACCCAGAACCTGCCGATGAAAAATCCGCAGACATCGATTTCCCAGGAATTCCAATGGATCTGTGGAGTCTGAGGAATTCATGATGGAACAATTCTTCTTCCGGACAAAAAGGTGGATTTCTTTCCACCAACAAAATTATTTCTGCAGTTTAACATAGTTTAACAACATCAAATATCAAGAAATATCAAGAAATATCATCAGATATAATTTTCACCATGGATTTCACCAACTAAAACACCCCCACTGCGCGAACACACCAGGCTCCCGCATGTCGAGCACACCATTTCCATTGATGTCTACGGCGGACAACAAGCTGCGAACCTGGCACAGCAGTGCAGCGAACCACTGGTTGATAGTTGGCCAGTGGATCATTCCTTCATTCCCTACTAAGCACAAGATGCACAAGTAAGAAAATGGCGGATGCACCGCTGCACAAATAAACTATGCGGACAAACCAAAGTCTATGATTATGGGACATGATGATAGTGGTTTGTATGTCTAAGACAAACCAAACTCTGTCACTAATTTCACTAATTGTTTAAAACAGAATGGGCTATGACTCAAACCAAACATACCTCGGATACATTCGGATGATATTTCATGGGACCTGGGAGGTATCTCCAATCCGGGACGGCATGGCTTAACTCAGCAGAACTTTGCGAAACGCCAAACTTCACGTGACCACGTGTGCTCCAAATAGATTGCTATACTCATTCGATCATGAATAGTATCAGTCCCACAATTATCAGTGATAACTAAATATCATAAGCATCCAAATTCTCATTAATATATATATATATATATATATAATTTAATGATTAGCACATTCTTACATACGTACATATGAAATATGATGATTTCCCATAGTTATGTTATGTTAGTTTACCAGAGTGTCATGATTCTGTTATTCCCAGTCTCATCCATTGTTTCCATCTTGGAGCATCCACAACAGTGGCCTCTTCCATCCTGGAACATTGACCCAGTTCCCTCAACATGTCGGCGAGTTCGATGGAACTGATATCTCCACTGCCGTCCTGCCGCGAAAAGCAGCAACAAACACGGCATCCATTGGCATTGAACATTACATAAAATGACTTAACAAGTTGTGTCAAAAAAATGTATCAGTTTTTGTTGATGTTTTTTTCTGCAAATGCACCCGTTGGTAAATCTAAGGTAGGCCTGAAACCCATGGTTTTGATCAACAAGTAAATAGTTGTCAGGTTCTTTTTTTCCGGAGGCTATTCAGTGCGCCTTCAAACAAAAACTGACCTTAAATACAGGTCAACATGGGTCAACCGTACTCAACCCCAATACCCAGTGTTTGGTGAAATCCGGACGATTGAGGTTTGAATCCCCATTTGGGGATGTATCAAAACCAATCTTGCTATATTTGGGGGGATGAACATCCATAAATCCCAGCTATTTGGGGTTCACTAGGGTACCAAGGTTTTGACTCATAGCCATTTTGCCTAACACAACGTCTCCCTGCTCCCGTCCAGGTCAAACTTATGAAAAGTCTTCTGGATGCGCGTAATCTCCTGACCACATCGGCAGAAAGTTTTGAACAAAAAAAAAGTCCAGGTCATAATGTCTAGCAAGGACCCTCCAAGTACCAATAAAAATTGTGTTTTACCCATTTTTCCCCATCCTTTTAATACGTTTACCATTTTTTGAGTGTATTTGGAGGGTCTAGGTAAGTATGTAAGTAGGATTTATGGATGCGTACGGTGGATATGTGAAGCAGATGGGGCCATGGGTTAACCACCTTTCCTTTTTGGGGGATCTTCCAGCAATGCCAAGTTTCAACCTGTATCACTTAGGACTTTCAGCCTGATATTTGCCAATGATTGCTATAATTATGACATATTATAACAAATTCTCGGAATATTTGGCATTTATACCATCCAGCTCACAATGATGGAAGCCTTCCTCACAGAATTGTTCTTGGACAGCGTTCTACACATTGCAGTTTCAACCCGCAGGCCCAAACGCGTCCGCGTTGTTGTCCTCTGCATTGAAGCCGTCGTTCTCGTTCAAGATTTGCATGAAGTGAACAAAACTATCCTTGGTCGGGAGCAAATGGAGTTCGATGGCCGCAACATCCACACACCTCTGCCTGGAAAAAGTGCTTGGGTATTTTTTTGGTCAGCAACAAGATTGTCAAAAAAACATTTATCAGGAGCCGCTTAAAACAAAGTAATTCAACAAGGTTATTATTATAGGTATGATACAGAGATGGATCCCAGTGCAATGGGGATGGGGATTGCGATATAGACGTTATTCATGTGCAATTCTGTCTGTTCTACCTGGTGAAAGTGCCCTATTTTTCTGCTGCATCTCCGATTTTATTGGTCACATCTCCCTGATTCATGCATGTTTCATGTGTTTTGGGGGAAGACTATGGAAGATTGCCATCGTATAAAGCAATAAGGACTGTTACACTAATCCATACAGTAAAATCTCCAGTCATCTTGACCTCCCCCATTTTTCCATGATCTCCCTTGGTTCTCAGTGATCCGCGCCCCAGTGGCATAATCCAGGTTTGTATCCTCCGTTCGATTCACGATATCCCCGCGGACACGGGCCTGGGACTCCATGGAGGTGTTTTTGATGTTTTTTTCTTGGGCTTCAAAGCCATAAATATCCATAAATAGCCATAAAGATCTCTAGAAATATCTGTAAAATGGTTCAACAAGCTCAACACAATGGTCTTAAAGATGAGATTTCCAGTGCCTTTCTTCCGACTCTGGTCTTTTTTTGGGTTGAAAGGTTGGGTTGTACCACTGCCGGGCCTCGTATACCAACTCGTCCACGGTCTTCTGCGGGATCGTAAAGCCCAGATCTTTGATGACCTGTGCATCGAAGTGCTCGGTCTATCTGAGGCGTTGAAAATCCCCAGTTGACTCATGGATTACCCCTAAGTTTTTATATGATTTTATGGAAAATTATCACTGGGAAGCCAAAAGTATGCACAGCTTTGGTCATTTCGGGATAAAATAACAACAATTACCTTTTTGGGCCGTCTATGGCTTTAAATGTCCACTTTTTTCTTATTTTACTTCATTTGGGAGGCGGAAATTCCATGAAAAATGAAAGAAATTGGTGGACCATAGCAAAATTCCCGGAAGAGATTTGCAAACAGCCTTCAGGAATGTGCGATTACGCGTTTTGCTTGCAATTACGGTTTTACGCATGAGATTACGTTTTTGGGTTCAAAATCTACCATGACCAAAATTTTACAGCATTCGGATTTCAAGGTATCACTATATGGTGGGAAAAAGGAGCCAGACTTGACTTTCACCTGTTATTACAACCAGTCAATCAGTTATTTGCGATTGAACACTGTTATAGTACTATTATATACATGCTATTACTGATGGTCGATATCCAGTGTATAGCTATGAACATATACCGTAACATCCCATGATTGATATCCCATGGATTATCACATATAAAGCAATAACTGTGAATAACCCATATGTAACGGACGGATTAACTGGGCCATATTCCAGATTTAACAAGTTGTAACATGGCGTTGTTACCTGCTGGGATGCACGTTATGTTACCCAGTGCGAGGGATATCAATCTCAGGTTGTGGCGTTTCTGACTTCACACATGTCGATGCTGTTCGAGTTGTCGTCGTCGTACTTGTTGAAGACTTCTCCTTAGGGACGTGCTGGGCCTTCATGTGATTCAACAAATGATGGAGATGGACTGCTACAACTCGCAATTTTAAATATGGTTGGGGAATGTTGGGGATATCGCTACATCTTGCGATGCCCATAATGTGAAAAAGGTGGGACTTGATTCGAATAGATTCGAATGATAGGCCTTTTTATCGTAATTTTGGAGATGATGCCCAGGGAAAGAAGGTATGACATTGTCAAGCAATTCCAAGTCCAAATTGCTACACCCCTTGGGTCAAAGCGGGAAGACCCCAGTGTCCATATAGAGGGCTTGACATGTCTGTTGTCTGTTGTCTGACCAAATGTTGGAATCCCATCCTGTTTTGAGGTCTAGATACCATCCCAAATCGTAAAGAATCACTTGGACATTTTCAAAAAAGGTGAAGCATCATGGAACCCCAAGAAGATCCATATAACGATGGTATAACCATATCCAATATCCCATTTAACATAGACTCCAGTAAATCAACATAGATATGGAGAAGCCGCCGTTTGTAGATCATGTTCCATGGGTTTCACAACGGTATTTCTATACAACGTTTTTCTGTCAGCAATATCCAATATCATATCAATTTCCCTGTAAATCTCCAATATCCAAGTCCATTATGAACAAAACATATAAAACATATACCTGTAAATTCCCATGATTACAATATATCAATTATCCAATTTCCCATCCCCATAGTTTACACCATTTAGCCAATGATCCCATCAGAGACCCAATGGCTATTCAATCACTCATGATGTAACTTAGTAACTTAGTACATCATCATCCCATCCCATATCATCTCATGTTCATAGTATTTCATAGTAACATAGTACATTTATCATCCCAAATGATCCCATACCGAGCTGCGGTAGTTCATAAACATCTTCTCTCGGAAGCGCCTGGCCCAAAGCACGGCCTCCTGAAACGTGAGTGCTGCGGGGCCGCTGGCAACTTGCGCTGCAGCACCTGAGCTTCGAGGACTTTTCAACGGAGTTGGAGAATTCATGAGGAGATACTGATATACAGTACTTGTCCAGTTTTGGAGAGATTGAATATATCTGGGTCATATATGGTCATATATGGATATTACATTCATTCGGGTCACATATTACAGATTATAACCAGTATAATATAATATATTATATTCATGAAAAATAAATGGTTCATGTATTTGTTGACCACAGTATATACATGTAGAATGGATCCAGTTTTTTTTTTAATGATCCATTCATGATATTTATCCATAAAACGTAAATGGATCCAGTATATAGAGGATACAAACCAGCAACAAAATTCATGGGTTTCCATATTCCTGGATGGTTTTTCGGATCAGTCCCAGATTAGGGATGGAACACCGAAAGATGTGGACCTTCGGATTTAAAATGAACAACATCACCATCACCAAGCGTGTTTTTTTTTTACCCCTACCTGCCAGATATGGAAAGTATGGAAAGATCAGGACACATGAAGTTGTTATTCCTAAGGAATGCACTTCTTTCAATAGAACTGGTTGTTAAGTGGCAACTTCAGCAGTAAACTTCACTCAACATCGCTGCACATCAATTTCACTCAAGTACTGTTTCACCACAGGCTTGTCATGTTCACAGCCAGTTGCTAGCCAGTTGCTAGCCAGTTGCCAACCAGTTGCCGACCCTCCCATCCCAATCTCTGATTTCATTCCCTACATTCACCAGCCCATCCCAGCAACTCATCATTATGAAGTCTTTATAATCCCACTCTATCCCAATCGACCCAATGACAATCCCATCCATTGGTTTCATTCCACTATAATTCCAACCCCATATGGACACAATCATATCATATCTCATTTATTCAACCCATTTAATGAACCCATTTACCTAGGATGAACTAACAGTTCGATGTGAAAAATCCAGCATTTGTAAACTATGTTCCTAGGTAAACCACAGGCTTTTCCACGAATCTACGTTAGTTTACCGTGACGGGCAACCCATTTGATCCTATCATATGGAGGTGTCGTAAAATTTGGGTACCCTTCAAAATCATCCAGGGTTTTTTATTTTCCATGGAAAAACCATCCATTTTTGGGGTACTCCCAGCCTTCCCCCAACCGGTCCAAGGTAACCAAGGTACCTTGCGCCGCCATGACACTACGCCGCCGGCCCGCGCTGCTCAGTTCCTGCTGCAGGTCTTGAGAGAAGTCCGCAGCTCGAGGCCTTAGCAATGGATCCACCATGGGAGGGGAAAAAAATTTGTCGCCATCAAACTGTGGGGATATCCCCACAACATTAATGGTATATCAATGGTATATCCATGGTATATCCATATATATCCATGGTATATCCATATATCTATGGTATTTACCATGAATCATAGGGATAGAATCCATAGAATCATATAGAATCCATAGATATCCAGAACAACCAAAGCCCCTAAATTCTTGTTGAAAAACATCCATGAAAATAAATGGATGTATAACCAGGTATGTACATAGGGATAGAAATGTAGCTACGGTGTATAATAAAACCATCATAGTTGATAATGGGGAATTAACCCTCAATACTATCATATAAGTTCATATAATAGGAATATCAATGGATAGAATGGGACATTCCCATGGTAGCCTCTGGTAATTTGTTACATTCTTACATAGCCATGGTCCATTTAGTTTGATTGCTTAAGAATGGTGACTCTTAATAGCTGTGTTAGCTTACCGAGGGTAGCCATGTACCCTGGAGTTCACAATAGCTGGAAAATATATGGATCCCTAAGGTGAAAACGAGGTGTTCATCGTCCCTTTCTGGAAAAAAACAGATGGGAATTCTATACGTTTCTGAAGCTTGAATTGTTGGGGCATCCACCATTTTCAGGACAAGAGCCTCCCACTTATTATATGAACTTGTGTTCACCAATCCACGTGCAAATAGTTGTAGATATTTATCTTTCATAAATCCAACTTAGTCCAGCTCTAAACCAACTTATCTGGGATGATATGGCTTGGAAACAACGGGGTAAAATGGTAAAACATGGTACACTCTTGAATATTAACATACACCCTGTGGTCCAAAATTTGTAAAATTGACGAACACCTTACCCCCTGGGTCTAGGGTGTATGTTAATGATGATTTTGGAGTCGCGAAGCATGAAAACATTGCAAAAAATCATTAACATAAACCCTCCGGAGCATGGCAAAAAAAATCATTGAATCCTTTGCAATTGACCAAATTCCTCTTAACATACACCTAGATACAGAAGATACAGAAGGCCCAACCAGCCCCGAAAACTCTCCGATCAATAAATTCAGCAGCGCATTTTTTTCGATGGCCTCCCCAAAGGCGATCTCGGTTTTTCTGTTCTGTGCTCTCTTGTAAACTCCAAGAATGCCAGATAGCCAACACACTGGTTTCTACGCAAAACGTTGGACTTCTCTATACTGTTTCTTTTTGAACATTACCCTCTGGTAAATTAACATAGACCCTGGCAGATAGGGGTTGGAAGATTA
>Ga0126342_10021737_pt1 | contig 10667 bp, 12 predicted proteins | sample Cyp1metagenome_FD_92528 | JGI IMG/M metagenome (GOLD analysis project Ga0126342, IMG submission 92528) | Coral microbial communities from Lord Howe Island, Old Settlement Bay, Australia - Cyphastrea 1 metagenome | ecosystem: Host-associated > Invertebrates > Cnidaria > Coral ...
ATATATATATATATATTTGTGTATGTACACGTCGTCAGCAGTCATGAGCCCTGTATTTTGCCCATGATCAGAACACCTTATTTTCAAGGTTTGTATTATTTGCATCAGTGTTTGGTATTTGTTTGAGAATATTCACAATTTTCAACATATATACATATATATATATATATATCATGTTATATCCGCATAAGTAAATCACATTGTTTCATGCTGAAATCCCAATACATCGTGACTGTTTATGCATTAAAAAAAACTAAAAGACATAGAACATGTTTTTCATAGCACGCTATTCCAATCACCCCCCCTGAAGAGATGCTTTTTTGGGGATGCCCCTTGGGCTGCAGGCTACTGCGCCTCCACTAGCCCCGACTGGTCGGGCACGCAAAGCTCTCAATGGCCTGGCCGGCATCCGGAGGACGGAACACAACTGTCTTAAACTCGATTTGCTTCACATTGCTGGAGTTATTCAACCTAACTTCTGGGAGTTTGCAGACATGCAAATTTCATATAAGCGGTTCTGCACCCAGGATAAGGGCTTGAGGGTCTGTACTAGCCAGCTGCATCCCAAAGAGTCAGAGACTGGTCATGTCATGGCACAAAAAGCACATGACCAGTGACAGCGTTGATCAGATCATCCACCAGGAAATCCTCCAACTCAATCATCCTCGTCGACAGTCCAGCCAATATATATACATAATATATATATAATATATATATATTATAAGCATCTCTAACAATCAACATCCTGATTGTTTCCATCATGTTTGTCAGTCTTCACCCATGTTTATTCGATCTTGTTTACTCACGGTTTACATGTTCAATCAATTGCCAAATCTGGTTTATTCATATTCCCAACTTGTTCCCTTTTTCCACGACATGTTATCCGTTGTCACCAATTTTCTCACAATTTTTCCCAGTTTGCCTCCCATTTTCCTATGTTGTTTTTTTCATGTTTGCTCCGATGTTCAGCATTTTCCCGACCTTTTCCAGCATGTTCATCCATTTTCGAACCATTTTCCAGCATTTTTCACTTTCAAGCGCCTTTTCCAGCCGCATTTTCCCACCATTTTCCTGCCATTTTTCGTAACATTCCCAGCCTTTCCACCGTTTGTTTCCCCCATCGGCCAGGTCTACACACCCTTCCGGCAGGGCCAGCTGCGCGCTGAGCGCCTGGCAGATCGGCGCCATCGGGGACTGGCGGCGGGGAAGCAGGTGAAGGCGAGGGGTGGGGAGTCGCTTTCTACAGTGCAAAAAAAAGGGGGAATACAAAGGGTGATAGATTGGATTAGGTTTGATTAGATTAGATTAGATTACTTGGATGGATGGATGGATAGATAGACAGACAGACAGATAGATAGATAGATAGATAGATACATTGCCATGTAGATAATATATACGTATATATAGTATATATATATTATACACACATAAAGATATAGCTCTATTTACCATGAACCAACTAATTATTATGTATGTAGATATTTTTGATACATGGATGATATGACGATATATATATATATACACTAAAAACGTAACATAGCCAAGGGGAGTATAGTGTGTAATTGTATTTATAGATACATAACTTATGTAGATGTATATAGATATAGAAAGATATAGAATTAATTTGTCTCATTTATCTACGCGATATTGTAGATATATAGCCAGAAAGTATTGTTTTATTTCTTTAATATAATATCATATATTGTTCATAACATACATAGTTCTTGTCAGTACTACAGTTGTATCTACTTTTTAGATTTCTATGATGCATATATAGTATTTGATTATACCATACAGTGGAAAATTGTACGTAGAAATATATAACATTATCTAATTTTGGTGTAGACTGGACGATGAGGGATCACTTGCACCAAGACGTCTGATCTTACAGCCAAAAGAGATCTATATGTTATTTAACTTATAGTGTATGTATGTTTTTATTGATGTTTTATCATATATATATATATATTTATTTACTTTAAAAAAACAGCGTATGATGCTTTTAATTTTTATTTGTCTTACTGGTGCTTAGCAGGGAATGGATGGGAATGGGGGAATGGGATGATTATTGATAGTTATTATGGATCATTCCCTCATTCCCTACTAAGCACCAGTAAGTTTTGTTTCGTATGTCCCATATATGTTTTTTTTGTTTCGGAGCAAGCCTCGGACACAAGGCTGGCGAGGCCATTTGCACCGGACAACCTCCTCTGTCCTTGTTGCAGTACAGTGACTCTCGCAGCCTTTGCCTCTTGGTCGTGGGTCGTTTTTGTTGAGTTGGGCTTCAGAAAACATTGAAGGCGACTGAAAGAAGAGGTCCAACCACATGTTCTGTTGTTGTTTTGTACGTCTTAGATCCGATTTTGTTTTTTGGATCGTGGTGATTATCACTGAATCATGTTTTTTGGGTTCTTCCATTGATGAAACCCTTTGACACGGTACAATCTGCATGTTATCACAGAAGCACGACTGATTCAGAAATACAATAGGCTGTCACCTTTTTTGTTATCAGTTGAACTCTATGTTTGATGGACTACGATTCCTATGGTTTGCTTGAATCATCCCCAAATTGTTTGCCATAGAAAAAACAAAATTCATATCATAACTCCAAATGAATTGACACAACAATTACATAATCCCATCACATTTAGTTTTTCGATGTTTGTCGGGGATGGGATAGATTATTTGAACTAAAATGAATCGCCGTCACGAAATCATCATGAATCATCAATTTCAATCCGATTCATAAATCATTACCTATCTAGTTAATGAATCACACCCACCATCAACAATCACATGACATCAGTTTTCTTGTTGAACCTACCCTCTGGTAAACTAACATAGCTATGCAACATCACCATTTTATAGCTGGGTAAATCAACACTATTTCTATGGCTATGTTCCAGTTCGCTTTTTGTTTGTTTACCAGGCCGGGTATATCTCCACTTATTTTACTGTTGTAGCTGGTTCATATACCCTCTGGTAATTTAACGTAGCTATGGAAAATCACCATTTTTAATGGGAAAACTCACTATAAATGGCCATTTTCAATAGCTATGTAACAAAATACCAGAGGGTATGTTCATCTCACCATAGGACCACATGGGTCGGCCATATGTTTTGCGCAAGGCGAGGTCTGCGCCCACTGCCGTCGCTTCTGCGGCTCCTTGGGCTCCGCGTTGCGGCGCACCCTGGCGGCCGGCCATGCGGGGGACTTGGAGGTTCCGCCGGGATAAGGGCTGATTCCAAGTGGTCGAAAAAAAGGCGCAGTTCGTAGTCTGGTTAATATAATGTTAGTATATGTGAGTATTAGTATTAAAGTGTTAGTATATGTTAGTTAGTTAATAGTCTGATTCAGTTTCAAATGTTAATATATGTTAGTTAGTCAGTAGTCTGATTCAGTTTCAAGTGTTAGTATATGTTAGTTAGTATTCCTAGTAGTATTAGTACAGTTTCTTTTGTCACCCATTTACAGATGGAAGATCGGATAAGCTATACTGAATGGGGACTTAGTCTATTAATGGAACGATCCTTGAGGGAAAAATGCCCGTGGCCCATGGGGTTTTAGCCAATTTTGGTGATAGAAGGACACTTTTGTTTTTTTTGTGATCAGAGTAAGTACCAAATGCAGTAATTAACTGAGAAACTACCTGAGAAACTGGAAAACCTGCGACTGGACCGTGGTAGTTTTATTTCTTCGGTGTATTTCTTTGTATGGTTTATTAAGTAACATCATTTTTGATTGAATATTCTTCGCTTGTCAGCAAATTGCTGGTTTGAAGGGTTTTCACATGTTTTCATTCAAGGACCCTGGTCTTTGAAAGAAGCTACAATCATTATAAGTGACTTTGAGGTATTCTTATCAATGTCCACCACCTTGGTTCTTTCATGTTCCTTGATTCGCCACTGCTTTGTTCTTGTCCTGGATAGCGATCCAGTGGGATCCGAGAGGACTATGTGGAGGATCCCACGATGATTGCTCAGTTGGAGCAGGGAGTCTGGCATGTACGAGACCGTCGGCCTTGTGATTTCTGCGACGCGGTGTTCTGCAGTGAAGAATGTCTCCGAAAGCTGAAGCTTGTGGGGCGGCCGGGTCGTAGAATATCATTTATAAATCTATTCATATATGGGTAATAAGCCAATAAAAATAAACTAGTAAGTAGGGAGCAGCACCTTGTGGGTTATGCAGAAAAACATTGACACTTTCTGTAGTGTTGGTTATCGTTTCCCAACCAATATTTTTCTATAGGTTGGTTTTTGGTTCATTTAAAAAAAATGTCGACTAAGTTGAATAAAAAACCACATTCCACATTTGAAGGTCCGGTCCAATTGATAAATCATGTTGGGCCCCCATTGCTCATCTCCCACCCGCTGTTGGTGAAATCTATTCCTACTTGCATGATTCCCAAACGTCCTGAATGATTTGTATCTGGTTTATATGTTTATGTCTCTTGCATCAGATCCCGGTCAAAAAGGGTTGATAGTCGGTGATAGTACCGTATTGCACAGTTGCTACAATGTTTGTACTGAAATCATCCTAGTACGGCGTCAGTCATGAAACCTTGCCTGGAGAATCAGTATAACGTTTTTTTGCTTTCATAAACGGGATCATTTACTAACCAGCTCCCCAACCTAAGAAATCCTAAGGTTGGTTAGTACATGCTAGTACTGTATATTACCTACATACTTACATACCATATACTGTATGTCTGAGTACCTGAAATAGAACCTAAGCAGGAACAAATAGCATTATATGCAAGGTGGGACCCGCCAGTTAAGTGCAATGGTTTAGTTTTAGTTTCACCCCATGCATACCAGTACGCTATATTCCCCTAATATAACCCAACAGTCAAACATAGCTATCTAAATACCATTAAATCCCTTTAAATTTCATTCAAACCACCATTCAAACGACCATTCAAACCACCAAATCCTGTCCAAACCATCATCGGCTCCATGTTGTGCCAGGGTTCCCTAGGGTGACTTCAGGCTTTGAGGCCGGACAGCGCGAAGGTTGGCACCGGGTGCTGTGCAGTGACCTGACCCCGGAGCAACGCAATGTGCCTTGGACCGACGTTGGAGTCGTTGGATGTGACCGGTGAATGGGTTCTTTGGGTCGATTGCTGAGAATTCCATGAGAACTCATCATGGGTAAATTTCATCACGACCGAACCCTGTTCTCCCGAGCCCTGGAAATGATGGTTTAGGATTCGGGAAATCATCCCCTTTTATGGCCCAACAATTCAGGTTAGATTCATGGGAATTCATGGGATTGTTTCTGGAATTTCTGGGATGAAAAAAATGGCGATTTGCCAAGGGATTGGTATGGTAATTTACGATGAAAAATGGTGTGAAACCCAAGAATGATGCTACTGAAAATTGTGATCTCATGGGCATATCGTGGGGTCATGCTGATAATGCTGATTTTTTGGGATATATATCCACTTGCACTGATAAGCTCAACTGCAGGGATTTATCACCTTGGTTTTGATCCATCCCCATAATGTACTGTACCGCTTTTGGTGGGTTTGTCTGAAAATACCTCAAACTTCACTGGTTAATCACCAGTTTCTCCACTACATGGCCGTATGTTATTGGGAAATCTATCATTTTTCACACATCCAGCTATAGTTTTGTCGGTCAATTTCTTCCACATACCACCGGTGTACCATTATTGTTGGTTAAAAGTTAAAAACCCCATTTAATATTGGTTGACTCAGCGTTTTCACACAGACACACAGACACACAAATCGTTGATATCTATGTCCATCTCATTAACATGCTCAGTATTTTCTCATCAATATGTACTAGTTATGTCCCATGACTATTTTGATACCCAAATTTCTGACGGTCTAATCCCCGCTAGCCCGCAGGTCTGGAAATGCTTCCAGCAGTACAGCACCAAATACCACGAACAGTTCGCTGCTGCGGCGCAAGTCATTGCTGAAATTATCTCATTAGTGGAGCCGCTTGGAACATCGGAACCCAAAATCTGGGGGAAAATCCGTGGGACATCTCTAGGAATTACTTAAAATATCATCAAATGAATGGAAACTCGAGATTGAAATCCTAGGTTCAGAGTTGAACATTGTTCAGCGGAAATGGGGTACACCTATGGACGGCTTGAGCATGGGTTATGGACATTTTGGAAACCTTCAACTATGGACATTGGTCAGTTGAATTTGCTGTACCATCTTGGCAGGGAACTGAATGTTTGTTCGGGCCATACAAAAACAATGCAAAAAACAACTTGCAGGATGAAAAAACAACTGGTTGGTGGTTTCAATCATTTTTTATTTTCCATAATATATGGGATAATCCTTCCCATTGACTAATATGTTTCAAGACGGTTAAAACCACCAACCAGACGGCCTTGCAAAGCTCCTTGCGGGGTGCAGATGTTCCCAGCTGGGTGTGTTTGAAAGGGCTTTGGACAGGAGATGAGGATGGGTCAAAACCGTATAGATACATATATAGCTACTACATTTGATTCATATTTGGATAATTTTGGATATGTGGGGGATGAACATCACATTGATTTTGAACATATTGAGTGTGATATTTCGCCAGGATTTTGACCAATTTGGGTGTCGGAGAGGTTTTTGTTGCCGTTGGATGATGCGTCTCCAGACACTCCACTTAAGTCGTTGCATCATGAAGCGGTAAAATGTCACTAGATCCGATGATATCCCATTTTTCCCATTGATATCTCATGGTATTCCCAGTATCCATCAGTATCCCATAAAATTTCCAGCATGTTTTGATATGTTTTGATAGTTATTCTCCATGATTCACCACGGTATTCACCACGGTATTCACCACGTTTCAGGTATCATGGAGTTCAGCTCTATGAAGCCATGGCCTACTTCAGCCGATTCATGACGCTCGGTGGGCATCCGGTTTTTGCGCAGTTTCTTCGCTTTCTTGCTATGGAAAATAGCATAAACTATCATAAATCAATATAAATCATAAAATAACAAGAATCAGCAAAAATATTACCTTTTTTTGTGGACTATCAAAGATTGCCCATGGTGAAGCAAGATGAAATGGCTGGTTTACCATTGTTTAATCAAGAATAATGAGTATATATGTTGGGAATACTTACTGTAAGCAACAAGTGGATGTGGGGATATGGAAGCAGTCAGAATGGATAGGTGATCTCAGGAACTGTTTTTGGTGGCACGTACATTATCTGGTTTCGATAGGAAAAAGGGGTTCAACATTTGGTTGTACATTCTCTTCATGTCGACAGGGCTGTGTGGGTTTATGTTTCATTTTTTTCTGCTACTCTTCTCTTTGCCTCTTTCACTTTTTTGTTTGACATCGTTGTTGTTGATTCTACTCGTATACATCGTGCTTATGTAAGCAAAATAAGCTAAATACGATGGAGTCTGTAGAATGGAGAGGCTGTGTTTTGACCAGTCTTGATCATATCTTGTAGACACCCAAACCATGCGGCCCTTGAATCAAATAGGATTCAATAAAATACTATAGGAATGTAACACTGGTTGAATCTGGTTGGTGGTTTGGAACATTTGGATTATTTTTCCATATATTGGGAAGTTCATAATCCCAACGACTTTTATATTTTTCAGAGGGGTTGAAACCACCAACCAGTATAAAATACTATAGGAATGTAACATGTTGTGACTACCAACTTGATGTGGTTGATCATCTTACTCCTTCAGCCAAAGACCTGGGTATGTAGCATAATGTGACGGTTTTTTCAGCAACAAACAACTGCTTGGGAGGCGACCCATTTGGCCGACCCCTCCAAGAACTCCAACTAATCTCCTGTTGGTGTTCTTTAAGCACATTGATCCAAGAGAAATGAAGAGAACGTGTTTTGAAGATTTTGTTGAATTTGCTATTGGAAAGGACCAAATGTGTGGAACACCACATTGGACATGATTGGAAATGACTGGAAATCGAGCTGAAGGGAAAACTGTCCGTGCCATGCCGAATTAGGAAGATGTCTTGGCTGAATATGCAGAGCGTGCCATCCATGTCGATGTGCCAAGCGGGACCGCTGACGGGCAAACTTGGCGCCCTCGCGCAGGGCAAAAGGGAAAAGCGACAGCAAGCCACTCTCCTCCATTTGCAGAGCAAGGTTTTGGGGGTGCGGGACCCACGTCTCGTACGTGATTCATAGGCCACATATTTGGAGTACCTTGCATCCTACAACTATCTATAGCTGAGGTTTGTCCTGGGTTTGTTTAAGGTGATTTTGCAACATTTCCGCACTGGAAAATCCACCGGAAATGGGGAATCTATTGGGAACATGGTTTATTTTCTTGGGACCCCTTCTCATATGCCATGTTTTTTTTGGATTGTTTGGGGAATTTGTAGGGCAAATCCAAGTTTTGTCCTCAATAACATCGCAAACAGAACTTAGGTGATGCTTGCGTCCCTGGAATTGTTGGTCGCCATTTTGTGGGAAGAACGATGGTCAGACACTTGGTGCAACATTCTGCTTCCGAAAAGATTGGGAGCGGGAGATCTGGGGCGATCTGAAACAAAAAGATGTAAAAATAGCCAGCTCGAATCATTTTGGACCCTTGGGATCTCCTGGTGAAAGAATCTATCTTCAAAAGTTATTTGCCATGACCCATGCCAATGTTTTTGGGGATTTCTTAGACGAGCTGAAACTCAACTCCTACCCGCACCTGGCAATGCAAAATAACAAACAAAAACTTTAAACAACCCCTTTATGGAGGATGATTCAGTATCAGTATTCCGTAAATTTTCCCAGTAAAAGGCAATGGAACATAACGCATTTATTATTGAATGTTATACATACAGTATATTTACTGGCTAAAATCGAATGTTGGATTTTTTTCCGTGAAGTTTTGATGAAATTGGGTGAGGTAAAATGCCCCCATGTCAACGGCTAAGGAGTTGCTGTCCTTGGATTACTATTCCAACCTGGTGGGTCAGTTCTCCTTGTCCAATGTCTGGGTTCAAATGGTGCCCTGGCGCTGGGCTGGGAAGGTCGCCTTGGTCACAAGTGTTGGACCTTGGTCACAAGTGTTGGACCTTGGTCACATTGGGGCTTTTTTAAAAGCGGCCACAGTAAAGATGGATTCTGTCTTGCCATAAATTGGGCATATGGGTTTGTCTGAAAATAGTGTAGCCCTAAATCCATTGGATTATCATCATGTGTGACTCTGAAAATATGGGCATATGAGTTTGTGACTCTGAAAATATAGGCGACCAACAAAATCTCGGTTTATCATGTTGTTGTTCCTGTCAACATGTTTTTTTTTAATACCCCAGTTTCATACAATCAGACACACCTTTACCATACCCATCTAAAGAATTCTAAAGACATATTTTTTTGGGAGAGTGTCTAAATATCAGCCGTACAAAGAGAGTAACAGAAAAATACATGGGAAATTAGTTGAGTTTGGTTACATGTTTACTCTCGGTCAGTCGTGTGTTTAGGGTTGTGCTTACATCGAACTTACATTCACAGGAGTTTTGCGTTGTGCGACGATGTACATCATCTTCCGTCCTTGTGAATGCAACCACAAGTGACATGAACCTTAAATAAAACCCAATATAAACCCAATAAGTCCCACATGAAAGTGTTGGTGTTGCAGTGTTGCCCATTTTAGGTGATGCAGGTTCCAAGCATGCGTTGCTATGTTTTTTGCATGGTTGGATGACATACAGTACCAGTGGGGGATGGTCACACTGGGATGACCATTGAACTATATCCCATTATATACTTCCAGGTCTTCACATGTTTGGACCATGGCATATGTTCAATGGGAATTTCAGGCCATATTTTGTGGGGATATTCCCTTACATAGGCCTTACATATGCCTTATATATGGTAGGTACCTCCAATCTAGGATCCTGAAATGGCCATTGATATGTGACAAATCCCTTGTTTCTGAAGTTGGATCGCGCAAGCCTTGGCCGGCAAGGAGCATCCCCTGAATCAGACACTCCAAGAACACCTTCTTGACGCCACTTTCCGCCATCAATATGGAGGTCTCTATGCAGCGTAAGATGTGGAGGGCAAGACCGGTTGATCAGTGAAGAATGGTGCAGAATGGTGAAGATGTGAAATGTGAAGATGATGACACTTAGGCTTTATGGAGGATGGAACTATAGTTTTTTTGGGGTTTTGAAAAAAAAACACTTGTAACTGTGGGACCCCACCTTGTATTTTTTCAGCTTTGGTGATTTCAAGTCTTTTAGGACCCCAGCTTCCTTTCCAGCTGAATCTGGCCTCCAGGGCCTCCAGGGCCTCCGTGGCAGGTCTGTTGAGAGCATGTCAGGAGGCAGCTCAAAAGGTGAAAGTGGCCGCCCAGGACAGAGCTGTGGACGGTGGCGCCTCAGGAAACCCATGGCTTGAAAAAGGAGGGTAATTTAATTTGGGAATTTATTTTTTTTTGTTTTGGGTATTATTTTATTTTTTCCCTCCTCTCCTGGTGGCTTCTGTGGCTTCTGTGGCTCCTGGTGGCTCCTGGTGGCTTCTGCGGCTCCTGGTGGCTCCTGGTGGCTCCTGGTGGCTTCTATGGCTCCTGGCTCCGAGAGCTCCTCGCTCCTATGGCTCATTTATCATCTATCGATCAATCTATCAGTGAAGCATGTTCACCAGGTGCATGTTGTGCATTAGATACACCTTGAGTATCATCTATCTATCTATCCATCCA
>Ga0126342_10021738_pt1 | contig 10667 bp, 9 predicted proteins | sample Cyp1metagenome_FD_92528 | JGI IMG/M metagenome (GOLD analysis project Ga0126342, IMG submission 92528) | Coral microbial communities from Lord Howe Island, Old Settlement Bay, Australia - Cyphastrea 1 metagenome | ecosystem: Host-associated > Invertebrates > Cnidaria > Coral ...
GATGATGATGATGATGATGATTCTCTTGAGGTGTGGAGCAACGTCCGGGTTGGAGGGAACATGTTTAAACAAATGTTTAAACATGTTTAAGCAAATTCCACGAGATTGAGGACCCAACCGCTTGAGATCACGCGCATGTTCACAAGTTTAAGCAAAGTTAAAACATGCTGAAACCAATTCCAAAAGATTCAGGGCCCAACCGCATGAGATTATGCGCACTTGCAGAATCAAGCACTGAGAAATTTGCTGCTAGTTACATCACTGTGGTGCTTCTTTCTCGCTCACCTGTTCTTTCTACTCAAATCACTTATTATTACATTTGAGTCTTCCCGGCCGCCAACTTTCAAATGTAGAAATCTGTTTCAACGTGATTAAACACATGTTTAAACATGTTTAAACATCAGAGCATTAACAGAAGATCGGACCGCTCCAATATCAGCGCTGCCATGTCCAGAATCCAATATATATATAATATAATTATATGTTTAAAATGGCTTAAACGGTTTAAATGTTGGAACGGTTTAGTGTTTAAACCTGTTTTGAACGATCCTGCCTGACAGCACGTCACCAGCAGCTGCTGTAGCGCCGTGGCCAGCTCCACGGACTCCGCCTCGCAGGCGGCGCGCCCTGCACGCCGCAGCAAGGCCAGGACATTCACCTGCAAGGCCACCTGCGGCGTTGCTGTTGGGATCTCTATGGTTGTTATTTCTGTGTTCAATGGATTTTTATCGTGATTTTAGGGTGCTCTACTGGGATTTGATGATGTTTTTATGGTGATCTGATGTGATTTGATGCTATTTTTGTGCAAATTTACTGGGATTTCATTTTTATGTTTAATTTATGTTTTGCTGGAATTTTGTACGATTAGTGAACTTACTGCTGTATGTAGTGTTTTTGATGGTGTTTTAGCTGGGATTTAAAGGGATCGTTGTTTGGTGTTTTGATGTGTTTTGATAAGTTATGATTTTAGTATATTCTAGTGAGATTCCATGGTGGTTTTAACGTGATCTTACTGTGATGCTTTTGAGTTTATGGTTTGCTTATGTGATTTTACTGCCATGCTTGTTGCGTTCTGTTTTGAAAGTGTTTTTTCCTATGGGAGTTTGATTGCATCTTGATGGACATTTAATGGGAAGTTGTTGGGTTCTACTGAGTTTGTGGTGTTTTAGTGGTCTTACTGTGATTTTAAATGGCACCTGATTTCATGTGGATTTGACGGTATCTTAATCATTAATCTTCATCGGCATCGTGCTTGAAGGCACGGCAAGCTTGTTTTAAGCAAGCTATAAAATTGATTGTATTATTCCAGGATTTAATGGTGTTTCAATTGGACCGAATGAGTTTAAGATTTAAGATATATAAGCAACAGGTAAATCATGATTCAATCACCATGAGACCCTTATTAATATCATTTGTTTTTGTTTTTTTAAACCCGCACATTAATCCCATTGAATCTCATTGCACCAGTACAATCCACCATTCAAACGTCACTGGTGCCCCGGAATGCTCCGCAGCCGTCGCCGATCCAAGGAACGTCGGAGTATTCGAAGATGGGCCGTCCCTTAGTGGCATCTTTCGCCACTGGAGCAGCCAACAAGAGCTGTTGACACGGCAGTGCCAGGGCAGTCCTGGGTTTCAGTGGATAGGGTGGGTCAAAACCTCTTGACCTATCAATTTTAGTGGGATGAACTCGGATGAACATCTATTTTTGTCCAGCTATTTTATGAGATTCACGAGAGCTACCAGGGTTTTGACACGCCATAAAAGGCTTGAGATGACTGGCCCGAATGCTGGGGTTTACCATCAGAATTGAGCTGGAGTAACCAACGAAACATGATGGGAGAATGGGAGATAGATAACATAACCAAGGGGGGCTCTGAGCTATGCACGTATCAAACAGAATGGGTTTTGACCAAAAGCAGGTGGATTTATCAAACACAACATCAACAATTGGAGCTTGATTCACTTGGTCAAGAGTTTTGTTGAATTTACAGTAACATGATTTGAGCAGCAAAAGGTGGATTGTACGCCAAACATTTCTGGTTGGTCGTTTTAACAATCTTGAAAAAACATAGTCAGTTGGGAAGGATTATCCCATATATCATGGAAACAACTGTTTGAAACCACCAACCAGATTTGATAATTAGTTTACATTTTACTATCCAAATCGGTCGGAATCCACTAATGTAGTGTTCACAAGTGAAAACAACGAGTGATCGAGCACCGTCTTGCACTCTTGCTGTGTGGAACAACTGATGTTCCCATTCATTTTCCGCTTGAACGCTTATTTGAAGGGGAGTTATATCCAACAAACATGGATATATAGCCAGAAAGGCGATATCAAGGAAGGATACCTTCAAGACTCGCAAGGCATATTTGGGCACCCCAAAAAAATGAGGCTTTTTATACAGCACTGCCGATGCCAAGAGTCCAGCATGAGAGCAAGAATCCTGGGCCGTTGAACATGGACTGGTCAATTGGGATCATCATGGATCATCATGCCATGCGAAGGATTGAACCATCACCAGCTTGTTTAAGAACACTACTAGCCAATGGAGGTCAAAAGAGCGAAATCTAGAAGGTGAACTGTTGGGAAGTACTTGGAGGATTTTTGCAGAACACAAACAATGCCGAGCATTTCGTCCTCGCACTGTACCCCCATGCATCCCCGTGCCTTGAGGCAAATCACAGCAAATACTGAACATGTATGAATCAACGAAATGATCTACAATTGGTGGATTGGTGGATTTTCGATATCTATATGTTAGTTGTTGGAAGGCAATCCCTATAGTTCTAGTTCTAGATCCTTAATCCGTAATTCTTGATGGGCAATACAGGTTCATCCCAATCGTGGCAGTTGGTGATTATGTTGAGTTGCGCTAGTTGCGTAACTCAAATAGGGTTTATGGTAGATATATCTAGACACGTCAATAGTTATATACATGCATTACATGGGTTCACAAACCAACTCACAACTGATAGCATTCCCATTCCCACGGTTAAATAATGAATTTAGTAGTTTAAATTCCAATGTTGGATGTTAACCATTCTACATTAATATTTATTCACCTTATTCCATTCATATTTTGCATTTATACACATTATATATATAATTATATAGATATATGCATGTAGATATGTCAATGTAAATATTATTTCCCCTTACATCAGCCATTTTTGTCCCTGGCCACCCGTCTGCCCCAGCAGCCCCAGCGATCCAAGCGATCCAAGCGTCGGGCAATGCACTGCGACGCCAGGCGCGCCTCTGGGGTGGGACCCAGACCCTGCTGGCTGCTGCCCGCTTCCTCCATGACCTCGGGACACAGTCCTTGTCACAGCATAGGTATACATAAACCTGTAAATATACATACATATATATATATACACATAAATATATGAAATTACATATATATATATACACACATGAATTAATGTATATATATATATACATATATATATATATCTTTATAATTATAAATATATATATATATATGTATTTTTCCTGCTGCGCAGGAGGAAGTAATAGGCAGTTCGCGCTACATTAAATTCTCAGGTGTCGTGCTAAACATTTCCTGGACAAGTGCCCGTTTGGGACCTTCGATTAAACTCAAACACAAGGCAATGTGAAACAAGGGAAAAGCAATCAAGAGCACCAAAATGACACGCAAAGCTGGTGAAACAGAATGGGATAACCCCTCAGGCAAGTAAATGGTAAATTGATGGTAAATCGCGAATAATAGCGATGGCCACTGCATGGACAGTGGAATGAACAAGGCTAAAAGGCTCGATTTCTTGCATATAATAAGATCTGCTGCTGCTGTTCATGGGCATTATGGTAAGGTGTTTGGACATGTTGGGTCCAACACAGAACCCTAAAGAAGTCACCAGCCAATTCTTTCTAGGTCGTCCAGGTCTTTCTGAAGATTGGGGCCTATGGGGCGGCACTGTCCCTTCTAAAGCTTTCCTGTCTAATCGGGTCACAATTATCAGCCCTCAGACTGTGTCCAGTCAACTTGATTCTTCTTTCATGCAACGTTTTTGTATAAACCACGTCCATTTGAGAGTGGGGTTGTGTCTTTTGCGGCTTCATTGGCCGTGTGGTATGCTTCAGCATCCGTGATATATATATATATATATATATATTCTTATTTATTTATTTAAGAAGAAAGTACACATGTAATTATACCTTTATAATTCTATATATATATATATATATGCATAGTTCTAAAAAAAGTGGGGGTACGTGTATCTTACTTGTGATTTCGTTGTCTATCTATATATCTCTCTCTATTCAATGGTTCATCTCTTACTTTAGTGTTTTTTTATTTGCTTTAGACACATATCCACGTCTAGAATCTACAAATCCAGGCATGCACAAGCTATGCTTGTGAAGGTTTGAATCCTTTTTTTTACAGGCTATTAGAGTGCCAAAACCCGATGGAAAATAATGAACATAATCCCACTTTTGCCAGGTACAACTGCACATTCACACATCAACTCCCGTCCCTTTCTTTGCTCCATCTATCTAGCCCTTTGATGCCGTAATACAGAGTCGCAGCGCAAGATCCTGCAGAGGATTCGGTGCAGCATCTGTCGACCTGGCGGACCAAAGCTACCATGATTACCATGTAACACGCTGGAAGGGCCGACGAAAAACATTGCATACGCAAATCCCATGCGAAATGAAACATACCCAATATCAAGTTGCTCACGTTGACAATGAGTGAGTCTTTCATGCCCTATGTCGCGTGAGAAGTGTGTTCTGAAAGCTACCCAGCTATCCCGACTTGGATGACTATACCCCAAAGTGCAATCGGACAGATAGTAACGATGGTTCGTCAATGCCGGACCTTTTTTTGGGGGGTTCTATGTGTAGTTTCAATGACCCACCAGTGGTAGATGGGGTTTATAAACCAACAAACAACTGGGGAGGCACCACCAAACGCAATGGAGAATTACCAGCAATTCCCAGAGTTGGGATTCCCAGAATTGGTCGCTGCCTGTGGTGAACCCAACACCCACGCGGTACACAAGTCTGGTGTTCTGAAGTACCCTTCGGTAATCAAACGTGGCAAGCTGGGAAATATGAAATACCCTGTAAATTGAGGTTTTAGTGGGAAAATCATCTAATTACAAATGGTGGTTTTGCCATTGACATTCTTGATTGCCTGAGTATTCCCAGCTGGCTAACCATGTACCTGCCAAAGCGCAATCTGACCCGGCACTGGAGAAAAAAAAACATTTACTCCAACTTCCCCTTCCCGTTCAACCTGTTCGATTACCCATTGCAGCCTAAAGGATATCAAAGCATATACCCTCTGGGTATTACGTCAAATGTTCACGGCCAGTCTTATGTACCTTGCAACAATGCTCTACAGTAGGTGGCTGGTAAACGTTACTATGATGGCAAAAAATGTGAAGTTATATTGAAATACTTATCTAAATTTCCAACCCAATACATGCATCAATATATCCTCATATTCGAACTATATATCCCTATATATCCCCATGATACTGCCATTTGCGTTGCTGAAGTCCCGATGGGTATCCCAAGGGGCCGAAGCCCGAAAAACCGTTGATCCCTGGGCCTGCTTCGGTGGAGACGTCGAGGCCACTCTTCAAGCTGCTTGCAGAACCTGGGGACGGGGTCATCCATGTCCGGGAATTTCAGCAAGACAAATGGTGGTATAATGATGGTATTAATGATGGTGTAATGGAGATATAATTTGGGAAAATAGTATATATATATATATAAATTATATATTTATATATATATATATATATTATATATATTATATGTGTGTGATATGTATATGTATGCAAAACAAAAACAATACTGTAAATGCTTGGTGGTTTCAAGCCATCTGAAAAATATGCTGTCAATGGGGGTTATCATCCCACATAGGATAGAAAAGTCAAAGAAACATATTCAAACCACAAACCAACCAAATAATATGGGATCATGGGATAATAGTGGGATCAATTGGTGATACTTTATGGGATGTAAACATGTATAATGGGATATATTTCACCAATAATGTGATATTTGGGTGCGGTGCCTGAAAAGATGTTCTTTGATGTTTCGCCCTTTGTTGTAGAGAAGCCCGTGATTAAACAGTGGATTTTTGACACACGGCATACATACAACGCCAAATGTCTTAAAATGTTCTCTTTCAGTCAAGAAGTGGATTTGGGCAAAACAACACTTGCTATTTTACTATTTTAACTTTGGTTCTTAACTTGACACAGTGCCAGGTATCAACCAGGTATATGTATATGTCTATCATGGCAAATCTATTTGTCGTTGGCCATTCAAATCCATTTGATATAGACACCAAGATCAGATGTTGTGTCTATCGGGCGGTTTTTAACCTCACAGTATGAGACACAACATCTTCAACTGGGAGGTTGTGGCAGCCTATGTGCCCATTGTTGGCTGAAAAACAAGAAGCCAGTGGGTATGTCTCAAAATGGGGCACCCAAAGTGACACTGGTTTATCGGCATCATGTTCCCACTTGAAATTGCAGTTTTTTTTCCCGCAGGTTGAATTTCCAGAGAAACCCATATGTTGATCAAAACAATGATGATGATCATCATCATCTCTTGAAGAGGACCTCCGTTTTCGGACAAATCCTTATGCATCCTACATTGATTAAACCACTGTGTTGGAATGTTTAATCACCACGTTGGCTGGTTAAACCAAAAAAAATATATATATATGGCTATTGAAACAGGAGGTTTTCTTCCTTTGTCTTGTTGATCATATAGCAGTTGTATCCCCTGATATCCTCATTATTATATGCAAATTCTGTTGGTTCCAGGGTGATATCCAACTATATATCCTTGATATCCAACTTGTGCTGGTTAAATCTCCATCTTTGATCACGAAAATAACCTTTTTCATGTTTCAATCACCATTTTGGATGGTTTCAATCACAGTTATGGCCCCATTTATGGAATGAAGCCATTTAAAAGTGGTAGAGGGCCACAACTGTAAGGCCCATTTATGGATGCTTAAACCCCTATGGAATTTCAATCACCACTGGCGGTGACGCCCACCTTCGCAGATTCGCGCGAAGCCCATGACGGCTTGATCCGCCGGCAGATTGCGCCTAAGAAACAGGTCGGAGTGGGAGCCATTTCACACGGCCGGTGAGTGGCGCGTGTGTGCATATGCATGTGTAATATATATATATATATATATTATATTATATATATATTATATATATATAATGTCAACCCTGGGTTAATAAACCCCAAACGGCTGTTTAATTGGGAGGGTACCATTTAAGTATCAGATAATGACTATTGGAGGAGTACCCCCCTAATTAATAAACCATGGTTTATTAATCCGGGGTTGACATTATATAATATATAATTTTACAAATAGAGTTTCAACACGGGATTTCACATGGCTTCACCAATAAATTGGAGCATTACCTCCAGCTAACTTAGACCCTGCCAAGTAAGTGCCTGGAAGAGCACTTTCCTTTTGAATTGGGCCTGAATCTGGAGATTTTAAGAACAACACTACATTCCAACGAATTAACCAGGAACAAAATATAACACCAGTAAAATCAATCAAATAAATTCAAAGTAAAACATTAACTAACAAACAAACAGCTGGTTGGATAACTCAATTCGTAGCTCCTTGGCATCCCGTGGCCCATTGGGGGACAAATTGGATATGAATGGATCTGATATATTTGGATATGTAGCTCCGAAATGCTTGGTCAAATCCGGGCCTTTCACATGAAGGCCACTCAACACCATGAAAAGTCCATGAATCTTCTCAAAGAGATCAAACAAACCAATCATCATTGAGAATCCTTAAAGGCAATAGTAACCATAGAATTGAGAATCACCAAGAAACATCAGAATCCTTAAACACAATCGTGTTTTTCACAACCACCAAGAAACATATAGGATTTGCCACACACTTTTCCCATCGTTCCATGCACAAAACGTGGCGGTTTCTCCAGGGCACGTGATCCCCAGCAAGGCACCATGCAGCGCTGCATCCACCTCACTGGGCGCCTTTGGCGCCACCTGGGCGTCTCTTTTGGTGCTGAAAAGGTGATTTTTCATGATATGTTTATCCACCATAAATAAATATATCACCATGTTGATGTTTAAAATATCACCATAAATATAAAATGGTTACCATTAAAAATGTATTATGTTGATTAAATATATTACCATAAATAAATAATGATTATCTTTTTGTTGATGTTTAAAATTTAATCACCATGACTGAAAATAAATGAATGAGTATATGTATTTATAGGTGATATTGAGTGATACATGGTTAATATTCATGGTTTATCATGTCTAATCAGCATTGATAGCGTAGTGCCTGATGGTGATTAAACATGAATAATATGATGGTTAATATTGATATGTTTAATTATGGTCAAATCGGGATATAGTGCCTTCATGGTGATATACTGGTGATTTAATGGTATGTTACGGGAACTTTTTGGAGACTTCACATTATCGCGACTTAAGCAAGACAAATGATGGTATAATGGTGACTGAATGATGGTTATTGATGATTAAGTTTTTTTGACAAATAATGTAATGGGTATACATATGAATGGTATATCAATGGAATATTAGTGCAATACCATCTTCAGGTACCCTTTGGTATAATGGGTATATAGCGAGGACATGGTGGGCATATGGCGATACAATTGAACATGAATTGGGAATCACACTTAGAACGGACACAAAAGTGATGATTTAAGCAACAATGATACAATGGGAATATGATAGGGATTTAACCACTGGTAAACTAAGGTAACTATGGAAAATCACCATGTTTAATGGGAAAACTCACTATAAATGGCCATGTTCAATAGCTTTTTGTATGTTTACCAGAGGGTAACCAACACCCTTCAGTAACAACTAATATCGTTCTTTGTGGACGTAACTCACCGTGTTCTCTTCAGGTAACTCACCGAACTATTGCACGCAGTTTTCGAGGTTAAAATTGGTAAACGACTTGCTAAAATTAAAACTATTTCATGGCTAAAATCCACCAAATCAAGCATTGATGTCAAAAGCTGGCTCAGCTTGCGAGATGTTGAGAGATTTTTCACGTGATTTCAGAATTGATGCTTGATGTTTGTTGAAAATGATGGCACGTATGGCTAATTCTCCACCAGGAGCCACATTCCAAACATGTTTGGATGGTTCAAATTGCTTTAAATCCAACAGTTTTGGTGGTTAAGATTCACTCCACCACTGGAGGTCTAAACTTTGAAGTTTTAATGTCACGCACTTATCTGGAATACTTGTGCTTAAATGAACTTAAACTATTACTGAACAAAATGAACTTATGCTACCAATTTTTGGGGTTGTGTTTCGGCGATAGCTGGAAGAAACACATGTGATTTTGGTGTTGATGCTGAAAGCCTTGTTTTTCTAGTGTTTGAATTGTGTTGTGTCAACATTATTTTTCCTTTAAATAAAACCCTATATGTTAGGTGAATTGCAAGTATGTGTTTTCATTATATTCTGGGTTTTGTTCGTATATATTGTTTTATGTTTTTTGCTTTAAACTTAATAGGTATATAATCAAACTGTTTCAAATTGTAAATAACTATGGGTGTGTTTGAAACTGTGGAATCCCAAAAACCATTTTTTCCAAGTTTGTGTTTAAAGTATGAACAGTTCAGGATTATGTTCATGACAATTTCAATCATGTAAATAACATCATGTATGCTTCAAATGCGGGTTTTGCACCCAAAAAATAGATAGACACATACATTTTAATAGAAAACCATCTCTCCATTAGTTTGCTCCATTTTCCTTACCCTGTGGTAATTTAACATAGCTTTGGACATTGGCTCATTTATAGATGACAAACAAAATATGATTTACCGAACCTAAAATGGTGATGTTCAATTAGAAAAGAACTATTAAGTAAGCAGAAGGTATTATCAATTAGTGACCATTAGATTACCATTAGAACATCACCATTACCATAAGCCTCAATACCATTAGATTATTCAATTAGTGACCATTAGATCACCATTAGAACCCGTTAAATCCCCATGAAATCACCTTTTTTGCCCGTTCAGATATGTCCATGTCCAAGTCCATGTGGCCTCTGAGACCACCTTGAGAAATTCCTCCACGAAGGGAAGCAGCAGCTTGCCGGCATACCTCCGGTGGTCGAAGCAAGGGAAGTGGTAAACAAAGTGGTTGGTGATGTGATAGTATGTGATACTGTGTGATACTATGTGATACTATGTAATATTCTGTGATATTCCGATTCATGTACACGCACTCACATATATATATATGCGTATACAGTGTGTCATTCGCTCCAAGACCTTCAAACAAAGCCTGCCTCAGCCTGACTATGCGTATACATTGATATAACCCGTCACTGGATTTGCTACTTACGGACGTGCATGTTTCCTCCGATGGCACGGCCACATATGCAAGCGACTGTTTCGAAGGGCCACATTCCTACTCCTGGACTTACCCAATCACGGTGATGATGGCCCCACGGTGTATATATATATATATCCAGATATATATATATATATATGTATATATTACCGTGATTCGAGAAATCATGATAAATCATGATAATCATGATAAATCATGATAAATCGCATTAAGTCTCCATATGTCTCCATTAAAACCATGTTAA
>Ga0126342_10021739_pt1 | contig 10666 bp, 13 predicted proteins | sample Cyp1metagenome_FD_92528 | JGI IMG/M metagenome (GOLD analysis project Ga0126342, IMG submission 92528) | Coral microbial communities from Lord Howe Island, Old Settlement Bay, Australia - Cyphastrea 1 metagenome | ecosystem: Host-associated > Invertebrates > Cnidaria > Coral ...
TGAAACACTTAGCTTCACTTAGCGGTCACTTAGCTCACACTTAGCCGGACTTAGCAACCTCAAAACCTAAGTGCCAGCTAAGTGCCTGCTAAGTTCCTAAGTGCCCCGGCGATCCCAAAGTAGGTTGGTGCTTCACAAATCCAAAGCATAAACCCGACAGTTCTCGGGGTAAGTTGCCTTTTGGGGGAGGTCCCCAAACAGATTTTGCAGGGGTACTACTTACTATCCACTTTGAGTGGACTTTTAGTGTTCTTACCATAACCATCATTGGAGGTTCGATTAACTATTAATCATCATTAACCATCATTAACCATCATTAACCATCATTAACCATCATTAATCATCATTAGTCACCAAATATGCACTTTTTGGGCCCGAAAAACCTGCAGATTTACCAGGGTGAACATAATATCTGACCAGAATCACCTCCTCGCCAACATCGGTCAGAGTTTCACGGTCGAAAGGGTTGCAACTCCTGTAATTTACCCAAATGTTATCCAGTTATATAGTTATACCCTCGGGTTATGTCAACAGTTTGCTATTGAAAATATGGCCCATTGAAACAGTTGAATAAAACCTACCCTCTGGTAATTTAACATAGCTATTGAAAATGGCCATAGAAGTAGTGGATTTTCCCAGCTATAAAATGGTGATTTTCCATAGTTTTTTGTATGTTTACCAGGCCGGGTATTCCAAATGGTGATTTTCCAGTTCGCTCACTTCGCTAACGTTGACCGTTGCGGCTATCCCATGGCATCCCGTTTACCACTGACATCCCAATTTCTCTCGGCTCGGCTCATCCGTTAAATATATGGATATAACATGAATTCGGGATATATTTAACATGTTTAATGGGATATAACATGGGATATATCAATTTAAATATATCCCATTAGATTCATGAATCTCTCATCTTATATCCTATTAAACTCCCATTAAACCTCCATTAAACTCCCATTAAATCACCCTGAAAGCCCCATTGAATGCCCATCTCCCGTCGCTTCGCGCACCTGAAGGGCAAGCCACCGGCTCGCAGCAGGCCTTGCGTGTGGAACCCACCACGTCGTCGCCCTTGGGCGCCCAACCTGCCAACGCCGGAGTTCATGATTGTCAGTAGGGTTAAATCGGCCAAACTGCTGCATTTATGCGGGGAAAATGCTCATTTCATCATGCCATATGCTCCATTTATGGAATATTTACCTACATTTGGGCAATTTTTGGTGTAAATGTAGGTAAATATTCCATACATGGAGCATATGGGCATGAACATCTGGGGATTTGTCAATCAAAAATGGTGATTGATGGGGATTTTTTGTCAAGATCTAACCATCCAACATGGAGATCCAACCATCGGAAATTGGGATGTACCCAGTAAGAAATGTCATCTCCATGAGCTGGAGCATGAACAAATTGGGATGAATCATCTCCAAGTGGTATTCAACTCAATGGTTCAGGGTCATCGAAAATCGCCTTTGTTGCTGGTAAAATACCAAACTTAGACATACATCAATTTAAATCATCTATATCAACTACAGCATAAAACCCCATTTCTGTTGATTAAAATCCCCGTTTCTGTTGATTAAAAACCCATTTTCTGTTGGTGAAACTTGAGCCACAGAAAGTACCACTATCCCATATCATCATCCGACTTGGTTGAAAACGGTTTCCCTACTATGGGTGAGTTTCGTGAAAAATAATAATTCCTCAGAGAGGTTCAAAATCAAGGAAAAAATAGAAACTGTACAACAAAAAAACACAACCATATATGTTTTTAAAAAATAGAAAAACGACAACACAAGGTTAGTTCATACTCCACAAGAACCCAGGTGGTGTAATTCCCGATAGCCGATAACAGCCAAGGTAGTATAGTACGTTGCAACAACCAATGAACAGTCATGTTTCTGTTAATATAATGTTATATCTCCATGTTTGATGATCAACACCCATATAAGTCTCTATTTCATAACCAATCAACCAGGCCCATCCATTCCCTATTTACCAATCAACCATCATTTGTCAACTCTCTTCCCACAGTGTTGACGCTTAAAACCTCAACAAAAATCGGAATTTCACGGCAATATTTTGGGGATGATATCCCGCCCTTAGACCTGACATATGGTACCTCTAATTTAGATCCCTAAAGTGGCCATCGAATTAACCTTTATAAATCCTTATAATCTCTATAAATCCATGGGTTTTTATCATGGATTTTCCATCTATAAACCAAAGTTCTTCATAACTCACCTGTTGCGCGCGTCCGCCTTTGGGACAGGTGAAGAGGCTGCAGGTTTTGACGCAAGTACCGCTGAAGAAGGGATCAGCACTAGTGGCTTTGATGCTACCGCTGTAGCCTCAAACTTGGCGCTGTTTTGGAGCTTGGGAAAGGCTTAAAGCTGTGGAAATCCATGGTTTTTCCTAGGAAAATGATAGGAACATGGATGGTAGAAGCATCACAAATGGTGATTTCAGGAATATAGGCTTTGAATAATGGAGAATAATGCCAGAATTGCCCAAACATTGGAGGACTTAACAATCAAGCATGGAACATGATGGTGATTCAACCAGCAACAATGGTGAACAATGGGGAAATTTATGGATTTTTAATTGGGATTGAAAGTAACATATATATATATAATTATATATATAGAAATCCGTGCTTTTTTCTAGGAACATTATCTCCAACATTTTGGAAGTTCAGCATGCAAACATGGTGGGAAATTGTGACTTAAGCATGAACAATAGGGTTTTCAACCCATGAATATAAAGGTATAGATAGTGTCATATATTGTCTACATAGATGTACAAAGGATGTAAATGGAATTATGGGCCTAGGGGGCAAGACAAAGCATTTTCTGAGGATATGCCATGGGAAAATAATTTGTATATAATAATGGCAACAAAAAACACCGTTGATATTGCGTACATCTCAACATCATGATATACGGGGTTCCAAAGACATAAGACTATTCAACCAGATGCGATTGTGCCATACTCCCTTCCCCATGATATCAATACCCCAGAGAAAGCCCTGGTTTATTACTGACCCTATTCAGGTTGGAGGTGCATGTGGGAGGTATTTGATATTGAAGGAATGGGATTATAGCGCCCCCAAAACTCTATAAAGGAAAGTTATGACTATTTCGATGTGTTTTTGCATGTTTTTACGCTTCTTTTTGGTGGTTACGATAAATCAAATTATCACACATGCGAAATGTGAAATCCCAGATTTTGTTGGCTAGATACCCACAAAATCTGCTAAAATGCTGATTAGCCTAATGATCTGAACAAGTCGGTGATTTTTGGGATAGCTACCCCGGCTACCCCAATCCAATTCCCGTCATTCCAGGGCTCGGTCGCGACGTGAGGTCGTTATCATTCATCCAGATATTGTGTAATATACTACAATCATCATGATATTTACCAGTATATTTACCATCATATTATTACCATGATGCATCCAGATATATCATCCTACTTAGATGATCATGGTTCCCCTTCTTGCCAAGCAGCCCTTGTCGCAGGTGCAGCCTGCGCCCACGCTCTCGCCGTGACTGTTGATCGGGCACGCCACGGCATCGCAAGAGCCTCCAGGACTTCAGGGACGAAACCGGAAATGTTAATTATCTCAGTTTACCTATATCCCATATGCTCCATGTATGGTATATTTACCTATACATTTTGGGTGATTTTGTTCAGGTAAATGTTGCTAAATATTCCAGCACCATGGAGCATATGGGCATGGAGTGGGTCAAAACCATTTGTTGTCACTTTTAGTGGGATGAACATCCATTTAGCAACTAATACCAACTATTAAAGGGTACCGAGGGTCCCTAGGTGTTGATTCATAGCCATAGATGCTACAAAAATTGCCACATCTGTATGATAATCATTGATCATCAACCTATTTACCTATTAAAATCGATGCATGCCGTAGTCAAAAACATCTTTGCTTCTCGTGCTTTGCGGTACTTCATCCCATAGGAATCCTAAGGGGAATATGAATAGCTATGGTTTGATGACCATCCCCAAGCCATATGCGAACCATGGTGCTGGAATATTTATATACCAACATTTACCTGAACAAAATCACCCAGTTTTCATGGCCAATCTTAGATACCCTGCAAAAAAAAAACAATCAAACTACCATGGCACATATCTTATGTCTTAGTATTAGACGATATTAAAAGCTACTGGTTGGTGGTTTCAACCCCTCTGAAAAATATGAGTTCGTTAGTTGGGATGATTTTTCCCAACTGAATGGAAACATCAGATTCATGTTCCAAACCACCAACCAGATATTAAAAGATAATTTTCGAATAGTGTAATCGCTGCATCTGAGATACCCCAAGACAAGTCCTTCAAACAAAAAACCTGCACCGCAAAAAGAAATGGTGCACGCTTGAAACTTTCAGAGAACAACATAGAACCCAGACATTGCCATTTCCAGAGGCAGAAAATCACCGTCCGATCTTCATGCTGGGAGCATGGCCAATCTTAGATACCCTGCAAACGATTAAATTCTTATCTGGTTAGTAGATAATCCCATTGATACCAAACAAAAGACTGAAGGATTAAACTATCCATCTAAGATTGACCTAGGGAGTTGAGCATGTTTGTTTTCAGGAGGGTATCCAAATTCTCGCCTTCGAAGAAGGGAGCCTCCGAGCTCTTGGTGATGGAACCTGTGAAGCCTCACGGGTCTGGCTGATTTTCTTTGAGATATTGAAAAATGGGCGGAGGATGTGAGTAATCCTATAAAAGCATACGTATATAAATGATAAGAGTTGCATAATTTCTGGATATGTTGCATATGAAAGCATGGCAATATCATCAGATTTGGAGATGTTTGGAATGTAAATATATAATAATCATCAATAACAATAATAATGTAATATGAAAAACATGACCATGTCAACATGGAATATACATTAACAGTCATTAACACAATGAGAAAGATGATCATTTCATCAAACAATTATGGTAGATCAATTATATTTGAGAGCACGCCACTTCAAACTGCTCCATCTCAAAATCATCCGGCTGTGTAGTATTCCTGAAAAAACCATTCTATTCAGCATACGAGTCAGAAAGAATCACTGGAACAAGGTCCACACATTGCCAATCTTAGATACCTGGCAAAAAAAATAAATTCTTTGCTGGTTAGTCTTAGTAGATAATCCCATTAATACCAAAAGACTAAAGCATTAAACTACCCATCTAAGATTGACCTAGCACAAGAGTGACAACGTAAATCTTGCAACGCTTTGAACGCGTTGGGCGGTCGCTCCTGAAGAATCAACATGAATCAGTCGTTGCTTTGATTTGATCACAACTGCTTGGTGGTTTTAACCATCTTGAAAAATATGAGTTCGTCAATGGACAGGATTATCCCATATATTATGGAAAATAAAACATGTTCCAAACCACCAACCAGATCTTGTCCAAGGAGTTCTTTCATAAAAAAATATCGTCCCCCAGGATCCGTTTTTCAGAAAGGGGTCATAACAATCCCCGTTACAAACCAAGTAATTTGTACACGACCATATGTGCCATGATGACATGTGGCATGATATATGTGGGCCATCCTACCTGGATGATGAAAAGAAAACCCTGCCACAGAGGGAGTGGTCCAGAATTCTTCAAGCATATCCCCATATCACTAGACAAAGCCTATAGATGGCTACATCATGCAAAATCTACCTACTAAATATCGCCAAAAACAATGACAATGTTTTCTATATCACCCTTTCTCTAAGTGATGGCTAGATCTACCTACTTATAGGGCTAATGTACCTCCATCTACCTACATTAACTGGTTGGTGGTTTTAGCCATCTTGAAACATATTAGTCAATAGGAAGGATTATCCCATTTATTATGGAAAATAAAAAATGTTCCAAACCACCAACCAGTTAAATATATTCTTTGGTGAAACAAACCTGATGAGAAAGCCTAGGCCACTGGCGAACACCGCGGACGAACCGCACCTGCATTGCATGTACAGCCACCTCACCAGCCGGATTCATGGTGTGGGGAGTCAATCATCGATTTCACCAGCCAAAATCGAGAAACATGGCGTTTCAACCCATTGAAATGGAGGAATGAACCAGGATATCATGGTGGATTTTATGGGGATCTGCCCATCAAAACTGAAGCTTCCCCCAATCAAACATGTCTGAACATGTTGATTGATGGCGACTAACCATCAAAAACATGTGTGAAACATGGAGGTTTAAGATGACAATGATCTAACCATCAAACATAGGGATTTAGGAGTGGCTTCAATTCCAGGGATCAACAGATTACACTCTGGTAAACTAACATAGCTATTGAAAATGGCCATTTATAGTGAGTTTTCCCATTAAAAATTGTTATTGTCCATAGTTATGTTAGTTTACCAGAGGGTAGTTCTTGTCCGCAAAATCTTTAGCAGAAGCCATTGTTTTCCCAATCCAACATGGTGTTGAAACATGGAAATGTGATGAACTGCTCGCTACAGGTACAACCAATTTGGGAAAGGGATAGATAGACAGATTTTTTGGAGTTCTGTCTAACAATACTACGGATTTAACCAGGAAAAGGAACATCGGGATATGACCAAGAGTCAAGGGTCTTCAAACAGTCCGAGCCGATCAAGGAAGACTCCCGCAAGAAATCACCTTGCCAAAACTTATATAATTCACAACTTGGGGATAAGTCAAGTTATCGATGAATAATTACCGGATTTTTCCATTAAACCATCCAGCTATTGGGGATCATTCTAGGAAATCCCCACTTAGCCCCCCAGGCAAATGTGAACGTTGGTTTATAAACCATAGTAAGTACTTCGATATATCTATCATAAACCATAGCGAAATTGGAGTTAAGTGGCCCCCAATTGAGCTAACGAACTGGGGCACCAACTACTGGTTGGTTAATAGGGATTCCACGTTCTTGGATTATTATAATCCACAATATACCCTCTGGTAAACTAACATAGCTATGGAAAATCACCATCTTTAAGTTCGGTAAATCAACTATTTCAATGGGCCATTTTCAATAGCAAACTGTTAAATTACCAGAGGGTATAAAGGTGAGTACAATCCCCAAACTAATCATCAAGCCTACCATGAAATCGCCAAGGCACTTGGCACTCCTTCACCACTGGACCCCGTGGGGCAGCTGACGGGAGTACAGCAGCTGTCGCTGCTGGAGCCCACCGTAGTGCCGGGCTTGGGCTCATAGCCTAGGTGGAAAAACATGTGGATAATCACCATTGGTAGGGGGTAAAATAGCAATTTTTTGAGATTGATAGTGGATAATCTGGGGGGTTACCCTCTGGTAAACATCCAAAAAACCTATAGAAAATCACAATGTTTAATGGGAAAATCCATAAAATAAATGGCCATTTTCAATAGCTATGTTAGTTTACCAGAGGGTAATGGGATTTCATGAGATTTAAATGGCTATTTCATGAGGTTTAATGGGGATTTAGTGAGACTTCATGGGGATATAATGGGATATACTGGGAAGTATATTACAAGATATTACAAGGCTTTTGAGGTGGCGCCCCCCTGGTTCGATAGCCTGGTTGACAGCGTAAGCAACTGAAACCTGGGGGGACACCAATTTGTACCAGAAATATTGTGGCAACAAGGAGGAACTCATCGCAACAAATGTGATTGATGGAAGTTGTTTGCAAGAGAAATGGTGGTTGTTGATGCTTTGACTGCTTAGATGTGCATCCAAAACTCATTCATCGGCTAATAAGACACATATGTCACATGTATAACTGCAAAAAAATGATGTGTATATATATATATATATAATATATATATATATACATATTTAGGGTTATCATATGCTAAAACATTGGAATTAAACACAGCAAAATAGGGATATCGATACTTAACCAACAACAATGGTGATTGTCGATTAAACATTATAATCCAAAAACAACATTGAAGGTCGTTGGTACTATCGTGGAAACCAAAATGTGGCGCCAAAAAAACCGAAGGGTTGCCCGACAAGGCCCGAAGAACACCCCAGAGCCTCCGCAATTCTGGGTGAATTATAATAATTCACTAACCTGAATTAAGGCCATTTGGGGATGATTTCCCACAAGCTAACCATGATTCCAGGGCTCGGGAGAACAGTGAGGTCGTTATAATTTACCAAGGCAATTCAACATGGCTGAGTTTGGAAATTTCATAAAAAATCACCATTTAGTTTGATGATTTTCTCCATGAAATTTCCGATTTTCAACTGCCACGTTTGATTACTTACGATTTTTTTGAGTTCCAAAAATTGCCTTACCCTCTGGTAAACGTTTACATAGCTATTGAAAATAGCCATTTATAGTGGATTTACCCATAAAAAATGGTGATTTTCCATAGTTTTTGGTATGTTTACCAGAGGATAAACATCTTAACCCAAACCCCGGACATCCATTCGGATTACCCTCCCGTCACGGCCTGCGCCACATTCGAAGCTTGCGCACTTCTCCTGCGGAAACCCGCGGAAAATGGATGCAACAAGGTGATACCCTGTGGTTATTTAACATAGCTCTGGGGGAAATCACCATGTTTAATTTTTAATAGGTAAACCATCATAAATCATCTATAATGGGCCATTTAACACCATACAAGGTGGTGCCCCAGTTCGTTAGCTAAGTTGGTTTATAAGTCCAATTTCACTAGTCACTAGGGTTTATGGCAGATATAACGAACTAGTTAATGGGGTTTATAAACCAACTTATATCTTGGGGGCCTCACATTGAAGGCAACCCAGAACTTTCTGCAATTCTCCAATTCGAGTTTGCAGAGCATTCAGATCTGACACCGTTGTCAATTGAGCTGGTGCATTTGTTGTCCATGGATTTTGCCAAGTCTCTCGGTAATGGTCGTCCCAGGTAATCCCTTGTGCCCGATGTTGTGGTGGATCCATCCTCTCCGCTCGGAAATTGTGACACTCTTCATACGTCCTGAACTTGAATTCTCTGGGATTTTTCGGTGGCAAATCTGGGCATGATTGAGCACAGAGATAGCACAAGTATGTGCCTTTGTCCTTAATCCAAATCAGGAATCCCGTATTCTCGTTTTCTTTCCATGTAGTCAACGGCGTTTTCCATGTCCACTTACAATTGGCGCATGCTCCATTACCCGCAGTCTGCATATTATCAAGCCGATCACAGACGCACCCGATCACGGATATCGGCGGGAGAAGAAAAAAACACAACAATTCACTACATTGCCAGACATTGGGTTCTGAATCTAATGATAACTGATACACATGTTGGCCACGTTTGGTTACCGGCGGGTAAATGATAAGGAATGAGTCAACCAAAACGGGGTATTGACGAATGATGACAGTTATGGGCATGGGCCCATAAATAATCCGAACACCTTAGACATGTTCTTGGGGTGCATCCCAGTTACTAATTGGATGACATCCGTATCACAACCCTGTTAGATGTGGGATATACTGTAGCAACATATGGTTTATTGATCACGTACAAATTGAGATGCATATCCGAGTAGATTTGTTTCATGTCACCAGAAAAGCAACAATTTTGCAGTGATAGCCTCCGGTACTCAAGCATGGCAATAAACAATCGCCAATTTATAGATAAATGTTTCATTAACATACTTTCAGGCGAATTCCCAGCTAGCCATGTTTGGTGACACCGGAGGATAAAAATCATGCAATTGAGATAGTGGGCATGGCCGTCACCAGGCCAAGTGAGGTGGACCTTCGCCAAAGCGCCAAAACGTGGGATCAATGCGATGTGGTCATCCCGTTCTTAATAGCTTTTATGCCATATGTATTTCCGTTTGGTGGTATGACCCCTTGACCATCCCCCAAAATGGATTTATACGCGTCTTGACCATGGCACATGTAAGATTATATTGCATCTCATTCCTTTCTTCATGATTCAATTAACATTATTGTTACTTGGATTTTACTATCTGGGGGCCAAAAGAAAGAAAAATAATCTCATCCCCCCGTAATATTAAACACACCCATATAATGTTTGCCTCTGATTAGAAGGATGGTACCCTATTGTGAGAATTTGTTTGCTCGCAATTCAGTATCATGCTGTTTGTGGGGGGGAGCCTCTATTGTGGGTTTGTTTTTCCAGATTTGTTTTTTCATTTTTTTATTTTTTTCCAAATGCTTTATTGTTTATTTTATGTTTATTTATTATGTTTAGTTTTATTTTATTTATTTTCATTTTATCTATTTTTATTTTAATTTTAGTTATTTTTTTTTATTTTCACTTTTTATTTTTCTATTTTTATGTTGTTTTATTTTTATTTATATACTATTGTTTCATTTTTTCATTGTTTCCTTTTCATTATGGTCACCGACAGAATTATGGGAAAAAAAAACGTTCAACTTAGACAGGCGGCGCCTGCGTCCAATTTTTCCATAATTAGATTTTTCCCCATAAGGGTTCAAAATATCCCTTAAGTGATCCGAACCTTTTTTTTTCCCATAATTCTTGGAGGTGGCCATTATTTCCATAATTGATTTTTCCTGTGAAATCAGGGGGCTAGGGCAGATTGACCGGTTTTTCCATAGTTGTTTTTTCCATAATTAATGTTTGGGACTCCACCTGTTGGACATGTCATGGATCCACAACTCAAACCCGTTTTTTTGGGGGGGTTATGGAAATATGTATGCAAA
>Ga0126342_10021740_pt1 | contig 10666 bp, 13 predicted proteins | sample Cyp1metagenome_FD_92528 | JGI IMG/M metagenome (GOLD analysis project Ga0126342, IMG submission 92528) | Coral microbial communities from Lord Howe Island, Old Settlement Bay, Australia - Cyphastrea 1 metagenome | ecosystem: Host-associated > Invertebrates > Cnidaria > Coral ...
ATGTAATCTATATTTACCATCTGGTTATTTAACATAGCCATGGAACATCACCATTTTTTATAGGTAAACCATCTAGAAATGGGCCATCTATACCATGGCTATGTTAGTCATAACCAAAGGGTAATCAATAAATCGACTTAATGGATTGACACGTCAATTCGAATAAAATTGTAATTGTAACATAGATCAACTTCAAGGATTGGTATAATCAACTTAATGGATGAAGTTAATGAAATCCAATCCATTAAGTTGAATTTAAGTTGATTTATTGATTAAATCCATTAGAACACTGTATTATAAACATATTAAACACATAATCAACCTATATCAAACTAATGGATTAATTTTTTACTCGTGTTGTTCAATAAATCTTCACCGAGAAGAACGTTAAGGTCCCCGGCGCACCACCCGGATGCGGGCGAAGAGCCCTAAGGCCTGGCTCCACCACGTTGGAGGGTGTCGGGAATTCCAGGATCCTAAAAATGGGAAATCATGGGAAATCATATTACTACTGATTATGGGATACCCTCCAGTAAATTAACATAGACCCTGGTAGATAGGGGTTGGAAGATTTATTGCTATTTTTATATAAGTATCCAATGATTTCCCATGTTTTACATTATTTCCCATGATAATCATACATTGGAAATAATCATATATCAATATGGGATTATGGGATAGTATGACCAATGGTAATGATTATACAGAAAAAAAGATCCTATATTAATTTACAACCAACTAATCACGGAATATCATGAATATCATGTAATAATATGCAATAATATACCCAACTATATGGTCACATTATGTTACATTCATCATTACTCAACAATATTGTTAGGATGCCACGGTGCTAAAATGGAGGTAGTGTATCATGTCAGTCGCCATATTTTGAGGATATATCAGAAATCATGATATATCCCCTGAAACTTAGTCCAAAACATAGGCCTGAAATAAGATGGTACATCCAATAAATCCTTTCCTGACAAGGCCATTGATGATTTACCCTCCAGTATCATGGGAGATTCTGGCACATATTGGATGCATGGTTTGCCCGGTCATCTATCCCATGCCATGGGAATCCAAACAGCATGGGTTAATCTAAATCCCATATGCCCTAAGGAAATGGATTGATGATCAGGGCACATGTGGCGATATTGTGAGAAGATCAGAATATCTATATCTAACAGTATAACGCGATTAATACATATTAATACTAACAGGATCGAATCTAAATATATTTCGAGTTTAACCTATGGCTTGATACTATCAATATATGTGAAAGTGTGAGAAGATCTAAACTTGATAAGTTTATGATCGCTACAAATATGGGTATGTCTATATCTTTTGTGTGTTTGTCGACTCCTGATTTAGAAACCTGCCGTGCGATGTGATGGGATGGGACCATCGTCACAGCGTGTTGGGTAGGTTGAGACGTGGGACCCAGGGCAAAAATCGGGGCTTTCCGACTAGTCATGGGGATACCCAATAGCTGGATGGTTTATGTCATGGAAAATGCATCTAAAAATTGGATGATTTAGGACTAGCCCTATTTTAGGAAACCCCCATTTACAAGTATGTTGGGTAAGGAAATATCTTGTTGATAAAGGATTTTATGACCAGGATATTTCACCAATGTTCTGTCAGTATCTTCATTTCATATTGTGGGACTCCAAAAGCAATTCTACAGGAGTCCCTACAAACAAGTGAGCTCCACTTACAGTATAGTGGCGTTATAAGAATCTTATTGCATATCCATTTCTGCTATAGCCCTGAGCTCCTTTAATGGGTAAACCATCCCCAAAATTACTATTTTTATGCTTGGTATAAACCATCCCCAAATGCAGTTTATAGTTGCTTGCCCTCGATAGATTTCATCCTCCGGATCTACCTTAGGCATAGGCACCGAGCTGCTCACATCAACAGTCGAAGTGTCGCCTTAGTCTGTTCTCGGTGCAACGCTTGTCGTGTCATTTCCGTCTCCCAGAGATTCTCGTCGAAGCCTTTCGCCTGGGAGGACCCGTGAACGCCTTAAGAATCCATCAAAAACTGTGCCACCAAGATTGGGATATATGATATATTGGGATTAAATATGAATCAATCAGTAACACCGTTTTTTGACCTGGAATTGGATTCCATGAAGGGTTCCATCTTGGCGTTCCATTGGTGCCTGGAAATCTGTTCCATCTTGGCAAAGGATTTACCGTGCCACGTGCATCGATTACTGTCACGTGGCCCCCTCGGATGTTTACTTTGTGTTCAAAATGTCAAGATCAAATTACCCTATGGACACGTAAAAACATACCAAAATACTGGTTGACTTGTTTTTTCCATCTTTTTGAGGGAAGTATAGAATTGAGCAACAAGGGTCTCGATTGAGAAATCCATATGAATTCAGGGTTTGAAACTTGACCTTCATTTTGCGACACTCATGTAGCCGACTTCAAATCGGGTATCATCACAGCGTCCCCGAACTCGGACAGTCTCCCACCCCTACTTTACGCCTCGAGTGAGCCGGGCACTGTGTGATCCAGAAGTGGATTTGGATGCTGAGAAATATGGGTTTGTCCAGTCAAACGTGGATGGATTGTCCAAACATCGAGATCAAACCCCATTATATGGCCACCAGCAATGGCTTACATAAATAGGCCATGGCCAACATATGGTAAACATATATGTAAACATGATCAACAATGAGATAGCGTGAGATCCAAAAACATATATATATATATATATATGACATATATATTATGTATAATGAATATCTATAATTTATATATAATGAATATATATATATATGACATATATAATTTATGTATAATGAATATATATATACACACGAATGTTATCCTCCATGTCACCATGTCTCCATGATTTTCTCCCATGACTCCCATCGGCATCTAGCCCAGGTGCCAGCACAAAAGCACACTGCTCGGGGCCTGCCGCTCCCAATAGCCACAACGACAGCAAAAGAATCGCCTGTCTGTTGTCTTTTTAGTTAGCTAAGCCATGGCTAAACTATCAACATCTATCAACTAAAAACTGTTTCGGAGCGTGTCATAAATCCGTCACAACTCGACTCGCTCCGCCTCTTCCCCCGGAAGGTGCTTGGCTCTCAGCCTCCCACAAGTACCTGTGGGGTCAAAACTCTTGGAACTGTGATAACTGGGTACTCCTTGAAACTAGACACCTCACAAAATTGACAAACACATGCCAAAACACTGCGATCATCTGTTACCACATCTGTCAACTGTCCAAGGGCCAAGCGGGCACTTGCAATACAAACAAAAGAAATCGGACCGTTTCATACTGTTTCATGAAATGACCGCTAAAATATGCTAAATGTATGTTTATTGAAATGTATTCATGCTTGCTGTGATTCTTTTGGACAGACATCAACAGCCTCATAAGCAATCATCAGCATCCACTATTGATTTTGAACGGATGCATACGGATACAGATTCTGCAGCACCGTCATTGACTTCGGTCTACGGAGTCTATGGAGTGTTTGTCCTCCTTGCTTGAGGCCGCGCACTCGACCGTCTCTGGCAGGTACCAATCAATCCGATCCTGGTCAGACGCGTTTGATGTTGGAAACGTTCTGCCTGTATTTTGGATGCCTCAGTGTGGCCGTGCTAGGTGTTTACTTTGCTTCCTTAAACCCACTCAAAACATCAGGTGCTCAATTTATTTGCATGTATCACTGAAAAATATTGTCTGCACTTGGCAATTCTTCATGGAGACCCGTAGAGCCAAGCAAGCCTATCGATCAATTTTTTGTCGCATTACTGGAAGATTCCACCGGTGTCATCACGCTCTGCATCCAAATCACCCGCCACCCAAGATTTGCATACTAAACGAAAAGGGAAGATAGCCTCCAGTAAACAATCATAGCTAAAGAATTTGTCCCCTTCCTATAGAAGATTTATCCATTCTGAAAATGGGTCATTTTCCAGTTTGCAAGCTGTAACAAATTACCAGAGGGTAGCAAGGCTTGGGAGCTCCATCAACCGCTGGAAGCAACTTCTCTACCACCTCCCTGCTCCCGTCCTCGCTAATGTCCCCCGGCACAGGCAAACGCCCTGGCGGACACAACGCAAGCGTTGCCCAGGCGACAGGGCAAAAATTGGAAACGCGGAAGGCACTAGGAAACATAGGGTCTCAAACTGGGGCGATGCCCCAGTTTAGCATAGTTTCTGATTTGATCAACATTCATCAACCAATCCAAACAAATCTAAATCGATCAAAACCAGCGGATATCAAAATCACTTCCCAATTTTATCCAATTTTCAGACGAGCCCAGCCAAAGCCCTGCCTCCATTGACATCTGGAAGGTACGGTGAATATTCCACCCTGTGGGGCCAACGTGATGCCTGCAGCGACTCGTGGTGACATATGGTGACATGGGGACTCCTGCTCACAACTATCACCAGCCAACCAACCAAATAAGACGCTGTAACTATATAACTACTTAACAAAATAAATTAACTAACTCATTAGCTAATAGCTAACAACCTGACTAACTGACTGACCAATCAACTAGCTAGCTAACCAACCAACCAACCAACCAACCAACCAATTTAACAAAAACAAACATAAACTAACATAAACTAACTAATTAACCAGCTACCGACCAAGCAACTAAGCGTGCCTGCCTCCATCGCTACCTTCCAGGGCGCGAAGAGCAGCAGCTGCAGGCTCTGCGGCTCCGCTAAACCTCGGTTGACGCTTTTGGGAGATGCTCAAGAAACATGTGCATATATTTAATTGTATATTAATATACAAATGATATAATTTAATAATATATGCATAATTATATAATATGTTACATAATATGTTATATAATATGTTATATAATATACTTCATCTATACAATAAATAATGATGATTCAGTTTCCCCCCAAACTCACAGGAGCATCCAATGGGAGTCTCCATTGGAGAACGCCAAATTTTCTTGGCGACAAAAAGCGGCCGCCTTTGGCTGCCGGACGGTCTGCATCGGCCTCATCCAGCCGCAAGGGGAAACTGATCTTCAGCTGATCCTTGGTGCGAGAGCCAGAGCTCTCTGATTGGTGGCTTACTTCGGGGATATCATGGGAATATATATATATGTATATATAATGATCATTGGAAAATGGTTAATTCGTAGCGAATTATATAAGGATCAGTGGAAAATGATGGAAAATGGCCAAAACGATGTCTTTTTCTTGATTGTAGATGACTGCAGTTGTCTGTAGTCTACAATCATACTGTGGATCATGTATGATATTGTCACCCGGTGAACCACTTATATAATAAAGTAGTGGAATAACATATGTTGTACGGTTTCCTCACATTCAACATATGCTTAGACCTTCCAAGTAGAACCAAAACTGGGGTAAAAGTCCCGAATCATAATGGGTTATTGTTACCACATTTTTCAAAGTACTTGGAGGGTCAAGGTATAATTTGTAGAATGATAATAGGGATATTATTGGGATATTGTGTTGGAATCATTCTGGACATTGAGGGGGATTCAACCAACAAAAGGGGGGTGTACAATGCCAAGCAGCATAGGACTATAGTGGAATATATCAACAATATGATCATTGCGTGGATTCCAAAAATATGAAAGTCATTTGGGGATCATTCAAAATATATGTGATTGAAGTCATAAAATTTAATAAAATAAAGAGCACCAACCACTTCTTCTGTGGTTTGAAGAATGGTTGAGTGGTTGTTTCCAAGTGGATTGGTCCTTCCCCCTCAAGGCTGGATGGTGACGCCAAGTCGAATTGCAGCCTGATCTGTCCACTAAAAGCTATACAAGATATGTACCATCTGGTTATGACTAATATAGCCATGGAAAATCACCATTTTCAATAGGTAAACCCAGGTAAACCATCTATTTCTATGGGCCATCTATACCATGGCTATGTTAAATAACCAGGGGGTAATTTAAAAAAACACAACGTTGACAACACGTAGTTTATATGTCAAAGAATCATGTCTATATTAATCATGCTTTACCTCCCTATGGATCCAAACACCTCCTGGGTACAATCAAAGTAACCCGCAAATCATATCCCAAACACTTCCTAAGAAGGTACTTGGATTACTTGGATCCATAGGGTCTAATATGATCTAATCTAATTATATTTCTATATCATATTAGATCATATTAGGTAAGATTAGACCCTATGGAAATATATTATCTTACCAAACTTCCAGCTGTTTCACCCAACCCTTGACCCGCTGCTGGTCCGCTGCGTCCAAGTTTCGGGGTCTGGATCTGCATCCACCGGAACCTGTCTGAGGTGTGTTTTGAATTTTGGTATGTTTTTGCTATACAGTACATAGTTGCATAAGTATATATATATATATGTATGTATGTATATATGTGTGTGTATGTATGAATATATATATATATATATGTATGTATGTATGTATGTATGTATGAATGAATGAATATAGTTATATCAATATAAATATATGTAATCAATATACATATATATATATAAATAAATAGGGTGTCAAATAAAATTGCTGTATATGACACTGAATCTAGATAAATAAACCCATAAATTAAATAATCTGAGCGTAATTTTCTCGGGGTCCCCTGATGCCTGAGATGAAGCATTGGACTGTTGGGCGCCTGCTCTGGCACGTAGGAATTGCGCGGCATGGGCGGCACAATGGACTCCCGACCTGGGGCCACAAAGGTCACAGCCGTTGACGAAATGATCAATAATGTGTAGTAATGTTGAATAGCTATTCAAATTAGTAGAACTAATCACTATGACTAATTAATCAACTATTGATTATACAAATTGCTATGTCAACTGTAGTATCAATTTATTGTTTGGAGTATAGTTGCCCAATATATCACCAAGAAAAACAGATTTTAAAGTTGCTGATAACCTCTACACATCTATCGTCATGGTATTTTCTTATCGCTTGAGATGTCAGGAACCCCACTCCCAAGATCTTCCAAGATCTTCCAAGGCGCCCCGCTTTCCATTGCTACTGACCAGTCTTCTTGCTCCCCGGCAACCTTCAGGAAGCTGTCCTCACAAAAGGGTATCAGCTTTAACAAATGTTTTTTTGTACCTTGGGGCCCGTCAGTAAGGCATTGATATGAGATCCACATATATATATAAAATAATATATATAACATAATATACACTATGTATATATATATATGGCATATAACAGGGTCTATTGTGTATCCGTTCATCTACAAAACAATCCCTCCATAGGCTGGAGGGATTCATCGTTCCAATCCTCGGCAAAACTGACCGTCCCTGGGCCGTTTCAACCGGCGGAAATCCCTGAACGAAATGGACATCGGAAAGGGAGAGTTTCATCCAAACATCGGTGATTCTGCAGCAAACCATGTTTGATAAAATCGGAGGGCATATGATATATCATATGATGTATATGCTGTTATGAGGCTGTTAGGGCCCATCCTCAAAATCAGGTCCTGTCCCAATGTCCGAAGAAACAACATGCTCCCCAAATTTCTTGCTTCAGAACCCGTACCATCTTAACAAAAAACAATCACCCCAAAACAACGAGTATGGGTTGAAACTAAGGTTGGGTCCCCATGCACGCACACAATTGGTCATGTTTATTATAAGACTGTCGTTATCTTTATATAGTGCCTTAAGCCAATTTCAGCACATTCAACTTTATTCAACCACATTGAAACATGATCTTTACTTTCATATCTTCCCATAGGGTGAACCCATCCATTCGTTGCGGCCCTTCGTTTAACATCCGTTTTCCCAGTCACTTCTCTTGGCAGGTCCTGTTTGCCATCCACTTCGCGGAAGCGTTCGTGTTTGGCATCCACAAAGAAGCGGTAACCACACTCCGCATCTGCGGCCACGCGGTGCACCTGGGATGTTTTTTGACCGCCTTGAAGTTGGAGTATGAGATATGGAACAATCAGTTAATAATTCAAATATCTCTGCAATGTAGGTGTATATATATACATGAGTATATGAAGATATGTATTGATTACTGATTGTAGTATCACTAATACTAGATAGGATTACAAAGGATGCCATGATTGATAAAATCCCAGGAATCCAGAAGTAGCCATCTGAGCACCACACAAATTCCAAGGTTTCTCGTTCTCTCTCCTGGCGCGTCAACGGGAAATCATGGGGATATCGATATATCATGGTGTATATATAACCAACCAACATATAACCAACCAACTATATATATATATATATATATATTATAGATTATAAAATAGTACACATTTATTTATACATGATATATAGATCATTATAGTACATATAGTTATTCATACATAGTATACATCATAGTACATTGTACCCTAGATTTTCGTTCTAACTATGACGTTTTCACCATCCCCAAATGGAAACAAAATGGGCCATATGCACAATGAATAGGTTGTTGGGTTGGTTACCGGGCTAGTGGTGGTTAAATCATGTTAAATCACATGAAATCACATGAAACAGCCATTTTTGACTGGCAACATCCCACTGCACATCTGTTTTTGGACATAAGTCCCTCCTCATAGGCCACTCCGAATCCCTTCGCAGGGCCACACCCTTGGGGAACTCGCACACCTGTAGCTGCCAGCCGAGGGGAAAGAACCGGTCGGTTTCCTAAATTGCCAAAATCTATGGGTGTCGATCCCAAAGTCTTCCAAGTTGACGCCCAGCACTCAACTTTGCTGGTTCGATGTCTCCCTCTGCTGGCCGTGGTGGCGGTTTCAACGGTGTACCACTGCCCCCTACATCTTACAACATTAATACCCCTAAAAAGCACAACGTTTCCCGTTGATGCCACATAAGACCGTCATCTTGACCGCAGCCCCTACCGGGGCTTCACGGAATCAGCACTTGAACCCCACCCTTGGGGCGCCCAAACGAATGGTGCCGACCACGTGTGTCTCTTCTTGAGCTGCAAAGCTCTCCTGTCCAGGCTACCCCCAATCCTGACCATCATTGAATCATATTTGAACGTACAAGTATCTATAGACTCTAGTCTACTATGTATACATATAAAACTAATAAATAATAATAATAAATAATAATAATAATAACAATAACAATAACTATCATACAACATTGTACGCGTACATCTTCATTGAGTAAACGTATATTATCATTATTTGATACATACTAGTTACTAGTATAAAAAAATAAATATGTATATATATATATATACACATGCAGTACATGATACACTTTGCATTGATATATTTGTATTAAATCTATCATACATATAATTTATATATATGAGTATTATCCAAAAGGTGTTTGGCGAGTGACAACTGCCCTGGCGAAAATTGGTGTCCTGGGCACGTGCCCTGATCTCGTCAGACAAGCGCTCCATGTATCTGAAATGCGACACACCTGGGATCAACGGGGAAACCCGTGGTGTTTCACGACATATTTTGCCATGAAAAATGGAAGGTTTCCTCTAATGTTCCCCTTCAAATAATCCAATGATTGCGCTTAGAACGTTATAAAGCTAGGTTGTCAGTGAGGAATAGTTGATGGTTAACATATATGGATAGTTCATACTGATAAAAAGTGCATGGTGTTAATAACCATTGCTGCTAGGTGGTCAATTGGATTGCTCAAGAAAAATGGATCTCGCATGGTTAAGACTACAAATCATATGGTTAAGACAATCGTTAGTATCAATTATCATAGGTTTCATAAATGACCAACATTTAAGAAACATGGAAAGCTAATATTATGCTAGATATTGATATGGATAGTTCATACGCAAAAATACCAACTGTGCTCCCCTGGGTCTTGAAGGCGTCTTGGACGTGACTCATAGATACCCAATGGCAGAGATTTGTCTCACTGCTTGGGATTCAAACAGCCCATCAATAGGTCAACATACGACGTTCGATGGCTGCCATCAATTGTCCAAGTTTACGGCAACTCAGTTCTCTACAGATGGTGTTGTCCCTGAGATACACAAATCATGAACAGCTCAGATTTCTTTGACCCTTGAATATCCAGCTTGAAATAATTTCCACGGTAATCAAATCCACTTCCAACAAGATAAAAACCATGTGAAACTCACCCGACCCTGGGAAAATAAACACAGCAACAGACTGCAGCTGCGTCTTAGTGCCAATCCTTCAGCCCGAAAGCCGAATTCGAGGTAAGGAAAGTCGATAGGTGAAAGAAGCAAATGGCAATTCCCATGTGTATGTACATTCATGATCTCGCACGACATGAGGGTTTTCCTTGCCATGTTGGATCATGTTGGTTACCCAACCTGGTAATTTAAGATAACCACGGAAAATTCACCATTTGAAGTTGATCTACTCAGGACATTTCCATGGCCATTTGGAATGACATTTTCCATCCATGACATCCATGCATCTCAGTGACGCTTCATCCTGATGCGGTACTCAATCAAGTTGCACAAGGGGTGCCTTGGCACGGCGAAATTTGCATGTCCCTGGTAGACATAGCAATGGAAAGGGGGACTCGGTTTGCAGGGACGATTATATATATAGATATATATATATATATATATATATACATATATATATATATGTATTAAACAATACATATATATACACAATACATATCTATATATATATATATATATATATATATATATATATATATACAAAATATATATATATATATATATATATATATATATATATATA
>Ga0126342_10021741_pt1:2500-10665 | contig 10665 bp, 11 predicted proteins | sample Cyp1metagenome_FD_92528 | JGI IMG/M metagenome (GOLD analysis project Ga0126342, IMG submission 92528) | Coral microbial communities from Lord Howe Island, Old Settlement Bay, Australia - Cyphastrea 1 metagenome | ecosystem: Host-associated > Invertebrates > Cnidaria > Coral ...
GCATTTGTTTTGGAGCAAGAGGTGTCCTGGCGAGCTCAAACATGCAAAAAACACATGAGTAACACTCCGAATGTATGTATATATGTATGTATGTACGTATGTATGTCATGGTCTTGACTCAGTTGTTTTCCTTAAAAACTTGACCGCACTCCATGTCACTTTGGCTTGATCGTTTTCTGGTTAAAGCGAGCATGCTTGTGGCTTCACACGCACCTTCAGGATGCGTACTGGTTGCCAGTGCTGGGATCAGGACTGATGTTATGCAGGAGTGCCAGTGCTGTTGAAAGTTGAAAGTGTTGCTGGGATGGCAACGTCTGGCTAGTCCTCCAGGATCTCTACTTGGGATGTTCCTGGTATTGAAATACCTCAGCCGCTTAGACACTGTTGAGATGTCTGGCCCATGCCGGTTTGGAGTGTTTTATTTGCACCCTCAGGGCATAGTGGACCTCAGATGGGAATAGTTTATATTAGTTGATGGAGATGGATTTTGAATGATTTTGAATGATTTCGATCTTTTTTTTTAAAACAAATTACTTCTCAAAATTTTCACTAGGCTTCTCATACTGGACTTCAATCCTGGGGTCTATTGTGGCTGAGGCATCGATTGGGTCAAGACACTGTTGCAGCTCTGCATAGTGGGATCCTGCACTGTTGGTGTGACTGAGAATTTCGAGGAGTTCTGTAAGTTCATAAGTCGCTTGGCTCTGAAATCAGTGGCATTTGTGGGGAAAAACGCCCTACAAATTTCCATGATCAGACAGGAATACCTTTTGACACTCATTCAACTTTCCCATTTTTGCGGATGGTGCTGATAGATAGACTCATGGCCCCTTTGTCCAAGCTGAGGTCCAAACCAAGAGAATTCCAAGAGTATGTCATCAGAAGCTTCTGAAAAGTCTGCTCAACCTACATCCCCTTCGTCTAACGTCCGTACCACCATCCTCAAGTGCATCATTGGTCTTGGCTTAGCGGTGGCTTATGCTACTCGGTTTGCTAGGAGATCCTGCAACAGATCTTTTTATCTGGCTTCTGTCAGAGTGCAAGAGGGACAAACACAGGCAGAGTGTGACAGAAGCTGAGAGTTTGAAGCACTTCCTTTGGCATGAGGTCACAACGAAGCACTGGATTCTCAACAACATCATGGGTTTGTCCTTCTGCTTATTGGGCATTAGGCTTGGTGGATGGCAAGATAGTATGCATTTTTTTCTTCCTAGTATAGCTTGATGTATCTCGAAAGCATGCTGTAGCCGGGCGAGGCACATCAATTTGTCGAACTTCCGCACTGGAGTTGTTTTGCTCGCTGGCCTCTTCGTTTACGATGTGCCTTTTGGCTCCGCACTCTTCGAATTCTTGGAGGAGGCTAAATTCGCTAGATCATCATAAATCAAAACAATCAAAAAGAATCAAACCAATCCAAGGTCATGGTGCGCTGAGGTTCTGGGTCTTTTTTAGCAAGCCGCTCTTCGGTTCAAACGTCATGGTCTCCGTGGCCAAGGGCATTGAGGCGGGGGTGCCCGGAACAGAACGCTGGAACCTTGGAACCCTGGATCCTACTGTTGGACAATAGCAAACAGCGTTCAACTGTTCCCAAGATGTCCCCTGATCTGGTCTCAGGCGCCCATGAAGCTGATGCTTCCGAGAGACTTTGGAGGGCGTGGAGATTTCAAGTGCCTGGGTGAAATGTAGCTTCTGGGATGCCCCAGATACTTCAAGAAGGATGGCTTCTCAAGCTGGACCATATCCATTGAAAACGTTGAAACAGAGCAAAAACTGACAGGGTGCGACAGGGTGCGATTCAGGTTTAGTATGCTTGGCTTGGGAGATATTGCTGTTCCGGGCCTCTTTTGTGCCCTGCTTGCGAAGTGGGATGCGGTGCCCACCTTAGCAGAGTTGCAGGGCTCGTTTTGGTGTGTTTTGCCGGTCCTGCAGTGCGGCTCGATGCCAGGTGAAAATGGCTGAAGGCTCCAGCCACGGTTTTACCTATTTGAACATCATCCTCTTGATGTACATCTTGAGCTTGGTCACCACCATTGCAGGGCCCCCAGGGCCACTTTTCACCCAAGACCTGTTCCATTCATCATTTCAATACATGTCATGTGAATCATGATCCTTGGTGGCAGTGATCATCAGTGATCATCAGTGATCATCAGTGATCATCAGTGATCTCCAGGCAGTCATGGTGGTCTTCAACCACGCGCAGCCGGCCTTGCTGTACATTTGTCCCTATCTGCTGATCGGCTCCGTGGCCGTGGCGTTTCGTCGTGGTGAACTTTCAGAGCTCTTGGCCTTCAGCGTGCCGCAGGGTGAAGTGCCTGGGCCACACAAAAGTCGTGCAGCAGGGAGTTTGATGTCAATTTGATGTCAATTTGATGCGGATGAACGGAAGTAAACCCACAAACAATAACTCTTTCGACCATGTTGACTTGCGAGTCACTTGTGCCTTGCCTATTTGTTGGCGGGATGCAATGGATTGAAAGTAAGAAAAGAGCCTACTCTTTCCATCTCCGTGCCATTAACAATTCTTACAGCTTCGTTTAACTATATATATATTCTTCTGGACTCGAGGTCTTGTCTTTAGTTTTTGTGTGATCCTGCCGTTTCTCCGAGGAGAGCTCCAAGAAAGCGAGTGGCGAGGTTGATAGCCACAAGAAAAGCACATGACTGGAACAAAAGAGCTGAGAGATGGTCTAAGACACACGGCCAACATCATTTGGATGACCATTTCATCCATTTCAGAGCTCGTGGACTGGAAGTCACAAGCGCTGCCCCAAAGCCTGGGCTTCGAGGGCCGGCAAGATGGACGGCAACGAGGGGAGGGATTCGAGCCTTTGAGATGCGGAAAAAGATCGAACAAATCCCCGCACAAACAGCTTCAATATCTGGGTAATTGGATCTTGCAACTAGCAGCTGTCACATCACCACAGTTGATCATGCTACTGCAATATATAGAAACATGACATGTATATATGTATGTGTATATATATATATATTATACAGTGTATTTGCACTTGGAAGGAAAAGGCAGATTGATGGCCCTGGCGGCTTTCCAGAGGCTGGGATTGGTGTGTGCCACACCGAAAATTTAGGTCACTGTTCCTTGCAACTCAAGAGGCTAGGTGTCGCAGACCAGTCTTTGTGAAGACCAACGAAGATTCAAAGACGCTCAGCACCCGTCATGAGAAGCATCGAAAGGATTTTAAGGGTGGTGATATGTTGTGATCCATTCACAGGCTGGGTGGTAAGACTCAGCAATGAAAAATTGGCCAGCACGCAGCCTGATTTCTTTTCCAAGGATCCTGTAGATCCAGCTTTCGCGCCAAAGTTGCGTTGGTTAAAAGCGTTGGCTCCAAAAACATTGCGCCATGGATGACCTCAGTGACTGCAGTGTGTCTGTGCGGATGATGTCCGGAGAGGTCATGACATTTTCGGTCGGAAGCCTCTTGGAGCTCCAAGTCATGGTGGCGGAGCGCACCAAAGTTTCGGTGGAGTTCCTGCAGCTGCTTCAAGGCCAACAGGTTCTGTGTGATGTCGATCTGAAGTCACTGAAGTCCTTGGGAAATGGTGGTGAAATTGCTGAGCTTTCCTGCATCATCTGTCCCAGTGTGCCCTTGATCATCAAGCTGCTGAAGAAGGAGGACTTCCACTTCCGCGGCCTCAACGAGACGGCCACGAAGACTCCTCAGGGCATCACTGGCTGCAACCTACTGCATGCCAGCGTGCTGGTGGGAAGGCTGGAGCTAGTGCGCTTCCTGCTGGCGGAAGAAGACTTCAATGGCATCAACAACTTTTTAGGCCTGGGGTCTCAAAGCGGAGCCAATATCTAGTTACTAGTTTGTTTGTATCATTCTGTATCTATCAAATCTTATATATTTCATTATATAATTTATATTACTATGACTATATATTACTCATCTTCTTACCGATGTAGAACATGCCGATGATACCAAAAATGGCTCGCCCACACGCTCCACGGGGCAAACCTTACCCCCCATTCTATACACATTTCACTATTGATGAATGAAAAAGTTTCTCCACTAGCATGAAGAACTGAAGAACTGATATAATACGACCACACAATTTTATCTCCTTCGACCGATTGTATAAGACACATTAAGACACGGATTTATGGACCTTGCTTACCCAAAAGTGAAATACGCAACATGCTACGGAATGATGCTGCTGACGCGTGTTTCACTCTTCGAACTGCATATCGTTTGGGAAAAAGTGCTCATTTTATTTCATCTACTCTAATCACTAATCTTATCAAAGCTTGTCTAATCTTGTCCACACTCATTTGGTCAAATCCTGCGCAATCTAATCTTGGCGGATCTCCTCATAGTCTATGCCCTCGGAACCCTGCAGGCCGTAGCGGCTACAATGCCCTGCATTTGGCGGCCAAGGATGGCCACAGCGCTATTTGTCAGGAGCTGCTGGATTGTGAGCGTTTTCGAGCGGCCAATGCCAGCACAACATGTGAGGGAACGGCTCTGCACGTCGCAGCACAGTATGGGAACATTCAGGCGCGGGAATGCCAAGTGCGATAAGAATGATCGGCTGGAAGCTTGACGTTTTCTGGACCTCTTACCTTCCTAAACGCACACGTTCGCTGCAGCTTAACAGCCCACTGCATCCCAGTTCATGGCAACTCCAACTGGTACTCCGTAACTGTCATGATTGTCAGTTGCTCACCATTTTCCTTGGTGAAAATAGCTGTAACATACCGCTGCAATCCGCTGCATACCTCCACTGTAGCTCCATTTGCTTCATTTGCTCTTGTTGGTTTCCTGCTTCTTCGACTCCACCGTGTCTTCCCCAGTGTCTGCCTCCTTCCCCATATCCCCAGGTCCTGACCCTTCTGCTGGATTCCGAGCACTTCACCGCCATCAACGAGGCCATGCAGGTGCCATCCTACCACCAGGACTGCCGAGGCAGGTGTGGCCAGACAGCGCTGCACGTGGCCGCAGTGCATGGCCAGCAGCAGGCAGCTCAAGTGCTGTTGGATCATCCTCGCTTTACTCAGGCTTTGGATGGCTTTGGGCTGCTGTTTTGCTGCTTTTTTTTCTTGGTACCATTGGTACCTATCTTTTTTTCATCACTATTCCGATGACAATTACAATAACGTGCGTTTTTTTTCCTCTTTTTTTTTGTTGGGAGAGTGGGAAGATGCTAAGAACAGAGAGGTGGCATTGGCATAGTTGACTCTTGGGATTGCGGAATCATTAGGAAGAATTGGATAGAATTGGTAGATTTGCATGCTCGGAAGATACATATAACTGAGCAATGTTCCAAACCTCTGATTGATAATTATATCGAGTGACAGTTATCCAATATATTATATATTTGTATATATTTGGGATTGCCACAATCCATATGGGGGAATCCTGTTGAAGTAGCCAACTAGTACTAGTAAGTATAAAGGGTAAACGGAGGGTTTTAACATGTTTTAACACAGTTAACAACAAACCTTTCGTGTTTCATTTCTGTGGCAGTTGGCCAAGTTGGCCAAGACCACACACTTCACAGGTCGGTGCCGTGACCAAGACCTTCAAAGATGCCGCCGCCGCGGCGGATGCTGCGGGTCACCCGTCCTTGGGTCGATTCATCCGGGACCACCCCAAGGTTCGACAGTTTCGCCGCATGCCAAATGGCGCAGCCGGCTACGGTGGGTTGATCCGGAGACAATTCGAGAGGAGCATAGGGTGATGCGGCGATGCGTGCGCTGGTGGAGAGGAATGCTGCAGCTGGAAGGGGGAAAAGGTCGTGGCACTCTGCCGTGGTTGATCTTGCTGATAGTTGATGGTTTTATCATATGAAGAGATGTTCCATATATTCCCTTCCTCCTTGTTGGTCGCTTAGTAAGGGCAATTCCGCATTGAACAGCTGTCTTGATCATGTTTTGTCTGCAGGGCGGCCTCATCTCTGGTCAAGGTCTGGTGCTCATGTGGACATGACCCCGATGCCATGTGGATGCCACGGGGTCCGAGGCAACTCGGCGGGAATTCACCGCTTCGCGCTTCTGCCTCAGGTTGATGGAACCGATCCACAACCGATCCATTGTGTTGGAAAATATATGACTCAGATGGGTGATAGGGTCTGATGGGGGATCCTCTGCCTTGCTGGTCGTTTCAGCGTGTTTCAGCAAGCTGATTTTCGTTGATTCACTTTGCTCCTCTGCACGGTAGCCCAGAGGCCTGGGAATCCATACCTGGTGACGGTGATGCCGCTGTTGGTCAACATGGCCGCGAGCCCAAGCTGAACTGAGACTGACGTCGTGGGCAGCAAACAACAGTGCTGGTGCGGATGACATGAGATGCTTGAAGCATCGCAAAGCTATGTAGCACCAGCCAGCGCGGACTTAAGTCGCAAACCACAGAACTGGTGGGGGTCTATATGAATCGTATTGAATCGTTGACGGAAGGAGACATTGGACTCAGGCATGCAGCCCAGCACCAGAGAAGAATGAGAAGTCCAAACATGTCATCACCCAGGAGAGTTGACCTCTGATAGGGAGACTAGATGAGACTAGGCTGGGTTCTGGAAAATCATTCTGATCATTCTGCAGATTTCTGCATGTAGCAATATGTAGCAATCATCACTGAGAGCTGTGAGGACTCCTGGCGCTTAGTGAAGATTGAGCCTGAGGTTCAGGCGATGGAGTCGAAGGGCGTTGCAAAAGTGCTGCCATATTCCAGCGCTAGTGCACCAGCTTTTGCCTGGCACCTCATTTGTTTGGTCTATGACACTATGAATTCCAATTTGTGTTAAAGCATTTTCATGCCTTTTAAGGCTTGCAGATTGTGCCCGGATAGAGCCGCCGCACTGACCACGGCGTTTGGGAGGACATTGCTGACCATTTCGGCTTGGACGAGCGCATCACTGGAAAGCTACAGGAGGTGCCTCAGTCCGGTGGAATGCGGAAAATGGTCCCAGAGCCGATTCAAAAAGATGCACCGAACTTGACAGTTTGGGATACTGATCCAATATCCATACTGGTTTGGGGTTCCACAGGGTTCATGTCAATATAAAAAAAAACAGTAGTATTTGAATATTTTGGCACAGACCGACATCCACCCATGTTTGCTGGTCTTTGGTGGTCAGGCGCTGAACACTCGCCCGGATCCTGGCACGGACTTAGAGGTGGGAGACACATCAAGCGGCCCAAGGCGTAGAGAGAGACACCCCCAGATCCAGGTGTGTAGATAGATGTTTCACAAGCAGACTGTAGGAAAGGTGATTGAAAATAGCGGAAATGTGGCTTCCAGCATTTTCCTTTAGTTTTCCATCCATCCCTTGCCCTTCCCCTAATACGCATTATATGTATATAATATATATATATATATTATATAATTGATTTTAATATAAAATATATCCTTGTATATGTATATGCACCCGCTGCAGAAACCGTTGTTTCACATTGGATCTATTCACTGTTCCTCCGCCAGGTCATGTGGGAAATCCTGGATGAAGCGCGCAACCCGCCTGGTCTGACGATGATCAAGGCAGGGGCTCGAGAATCAGTTTGGTGGAAGCGAATGATATCAGTTTTTTTCAATTTCAGGTTAGTGAATTGATGTTGATGTTTCGGCCGGAAGGTAAGTATGTATGTATAATGATTTGTATGTATGGATATATATATATATAATATTACGAAAGCCAGCCGGGAAGCTGGCTAGTTGTTATTTGTGAACGAAGTGAGAATAGGGGGTCTGGGGGGGGTAGTTGCCTCAAGGGGCCGAAAACGTCGTAAATAGGTGGTGTTTTAGGCGCGGAAAAAGCATGGTTTTCAGGGTAATGTACCATGCGGCAAAAAAGAGTGACGGTGGGTATCGATTCCCCCTAGGTCCGGTTTTCTTGGGTAAAAAATCTGAGGGTGCGAAGTCTGTGGGTGAAAAGTCTGTGCAAGAAGAGTTTCTGGGTGAAGAGTCTCTGGGTGAAAAGTATATGGGAGAAAAGTATACGGGGAAAAAGTCTGTGGGTGAGAAGTATATCGTTGATCCGTGTGTCGGTGAAAAGTATATGGGTGAAAAGTATGTGCAAGAAGTGTTTCTGGGTGAAGAGTCTCTGGGTGAAAAGTATGTGCAAGAAGAGTTTCTGGGTGAAGAGTCTCTGGGTGAAAAGTATATGGGTGAAAAGTATGTGCAAGAGGAGTTTCTGGGTGGAGAGTC
>Ga0126342_10021742_pt1 | contig 10665 bp, 9 predicted proteins | sample Cyp1metagenome_FD_92528 | JGI IMG/M metagenome (GOLD analysis project Ga0126342, IMG submission 92528) | Coral microbial communities from Lord Howe Island, Old Settlement Bay, Australia - Cyphastrea 1 metagenome | ecosystem: Host-associated > Invertebrates > Cnidaria > Coral ...
CCATGGTTTTGCACCTACCCCCCCTCAAAAATTTCACCGTGGCATTTCTTACCACCAGGGTAGAAAACAACAAGGGGCTCCTCCAGGGATGGCAAATGTGGCATCCGGAGGAACCCCCCCCCCCACGTCTTTTAGAAGCCCAAAAAAAAACGTGGGGGGGGGGTATATTTCACGGGGTCAGGGGAAATATTTTTCAGAAATTTCTTGCCTTACCCCCCCCAAATATTCCAGGGTTAAAGGGGGGGGGATATACGTAGATATCTAGATATACATATGCATGTATCATATCCCCAGTTTCGCGGGCTCATCAATCTCTGAAAAAATGGGGGCCTCCAGTGGCTGGTACTGCCGTGCTTTGCTATCCACAGATTGCCACAAGCTTCGGACCAAGGCGGCGGCCGTGGCACCGCCTATCGAGGCGGCTTAGCCGGTGAGCCATCATAATATGAGGATACAGTAACATGGGATGGGTTAGAACTTAGCTGGTTAACCGACTATCATGATTTATCCAATAAACAGAGTTTCATCAGCAAATATGTTTTTTGAGCACTGGGTTTTTACATGGTTTTACTATAAAATACTGGAGAGTCGTGTAAGTTTTCCCTTAAATCAACGCAGCCACCACCTGTTTGGATATCCTTAGAAAAAAATGGCGGCAGGTTTTTGTTGGGCAATTCCATTTTTGTGGGGCCATCTCTACGTCTGGCTAAATCGTCGAAATCTTCCCCACTTTGGGGATGATTTCCTGGTTGTAACTGCTGAGCAGGATGAAGCCTGAAATTCGAATCCATGACTGGGACATGTTGCCGAATACATTGGCCTCGAAACCCACTTTCTGCAGGGGAAAGCTGCCATTGTTGGTAAAAACATGTAAAAACTATGTTGATCTATGTTGCTCTTCGTTAAGTCAGCTGATGTGTTTGTTTAAGCTGTTTTTTAAACTACCAAATCAACTTTATGTTGAGATTCCACAGAACTATCAGAACTATCCGGACTATGTTGATGAAATGCTGAAAGCTTTCTTGATCAAATATGTGACAGCTCAACATATCAGAAAAAGTTCGACTATCAAAAACTATTCAGAACTACTTCAACTATCACAGTTGACAGCCTTCAACTGAGCCAGTAAAAATACCCCTCACCTATCCCATCTCATGAAATACTAGTTGGTTGATAGATTTCCCATTCTATATTATAATTATAATCCCTGAATAATACATTAGACGGTAATAGATAGTTTTGCCTACATTTGATAGTTGTCATTTCCCAACCAATCAGGTGATTGGTTAATTATCATGAGTCCCAACAAATTCATCAATACGAGTGATTAACCGAATCACCCCCAATACTATTAGTCCTCAATGAATTATAGCTGGTTGATAGCTGGTATAAGTAGGTATAAGTCCCTGGTTCTTATCCAATCAACCAGCTATCTGATGTCGATCTCGCACCTGGTCGCCCCCGGGGATCGCTCTGACGCACAAAGGCGGGCGCCAGAAACCGCAGCTGTGCCATGCCTGGGCGGTCAGGTACTGACCAACACAAAATGGAGGTTTTTTCGCTGCCGAAACCAGCGAAAAAATCGGACCTCACCAGCCGAAATTTTGGATTTACACACACCCAAGTATCATATTGTGGGTGTTGTATCCCACACTATCCCCATGATTTCCCCATGGTTTCACCATAAAATGATGTTTTTTTTATGGATTTACTTGGATTCTAAATAGATAGTGACTAGTCAAAGATTGGATTCGTTCATTCAAAATGATGAGATGATCAAAGAAAAAGTTGATGTTCACCAGCAAATCATCGGTTTGACGAATCGTCCCTTCAGCTGCCGGAACCCCGTCGCCGCCTAAACTTCCTTTGCGACCCAGGTCCTGCCGACAGGAGCAAAGTTTGGTGTGGGTGGAAACAAACTGAGAAGTTCGGTGATGCCAGAAATTGCAAGAATCAATTCCCACTGTGCCTTGCCATGTAACATTGAGACGAAATGTGGTGTCCTCCTACCACTAGCCGTCAGGTTACCTTGAACATCGTCATTCGCTGATCAGTCTCTGGTCTCCAGGCTCGTGCTGTGTGCGCGATTTCCAATGCTTGTGGGGTGGCAACTCCCGGTCAAGGACATCACAGCCATAGGCAACAGTCCAAGATGCATGAATGCATGCACCTTATAACTTATGATCTAGCCGGTTCTTCTAGTAACTCAAAGCAGGTTGGGGCTTCATGGGGCTTCAAAACATTCCGAAAGTATTGGTCGGATGGACAAGAGAAGGACTTTGAAACCGCCACCGCCACCGGGCAGAAAACTCGAGGTTCTACATTCGTGTCCACATTCGATGGGGGTCAAATCCCCATGTTCGCTGGCAAATCCTTCATTGTTGTTGGCCAAAAAAGCAACGCGTGCTTGTGAAATAACGGTCTTTGCTGCTAAAGTCCCCAATGTGGCTGGTAATTAGTCAAAATCCTAAAGTCCACCCTTTTCATCCAGGAAGGCGCACAACCTCCACCATGAAATATTGAATACATACTGCTGTTCCTGGCCTTCAGCAGCATCCGGGCATTTCCAGGATACATCTGCTGTCGCAGCCACCTATCGTCTTATCGGGCTTGAAAATTGGGAATTGGGAATATTGATGGTGTTTTGTATGTTGGGATATCATGGGACATCTGACCAACTTGAATTCATGTATTGGCAAATGTTCTCTATGTATATATATATATATTGCAGGATGGTCAAAGCATGTTCAACCCCCTATTGCAGGGTTGTAGACATGTGGGGAAGTGAGTAGATAAGGAGGTAAAATGATGTAAAGCCAATCATGTCCCCCTCATTTACCCGAAATGGGTGATGATGGATTACAGTCAACCCTGCTATATCATGCTATATCTATCCCCATTTCAGGATAGTTAAACCATGTGAAACCATAGTTGATGGTGAAACCCACCATTTGAGCTGGTAATTTGCTGGTGAAATGGGACCCATGGGTCCCCAGCCGCTCCCGCACTCAGCTCTGTACGATTCCAGCTCGAAGCAAGCCACCCGCCCTGTGCCGGTGATGTCCTGGCGCCCATGGGGAGTTGGTCAACAGTATCCTACAGTTTAAGGATATCCTCTAACAGTAAGTCCTAAAGAGATGGAGTCTAGTTACTGCTAGGAGCAACCCCCCAATCGTTAGAGTTTATCAACATATGGCACCCCCATGGCCGACATCGCCCGTCCATGGCAGATAATGCTGCCCGCAACGAAGGGAAACGGGCACCTGGAGCTGAATCGGTGGCAAAGTGCAAACAAATGGTCAGCTCATCTAAATGAACCAACGAAGTTGCCCTACATCTTCTCCAATTTGTTGCCGTTTTCTCACCATTACAGTATTTTTTTCGGTGAGTTCCTCCATGTTTTTCTGCCATCGCCACCCCGACCTAGAAATTCACCAAAGGCTCGTAGCTCCAGTGAGGCGCCCATCTGGTCCGCACCCTTGCCACCTGGATGCCATGTCGCTGTGGTCGGATGTAGCACGGAGAAAGGTGTCCATTGCACTGGTCATCTCTCCGCTCGCAGTCCAAAAGGGTGGATTCGAATAGGTGAAACCACCATTTGTGACGTGAAAAGGATGCAAAAGTATCGAAAACCATGAGAAAAACCTCATCTTCAAATAGGTAAAACCATGTAAAACCACCATTTACAAATGAGAAAACATCAGAAAAACACTAAACAATCGTAGGTAAAACCACGATTTTTTTCCACCCCCACCAACCGAGGCACCACGACTGCCGCTTCCGAAGCTGGCGGAGATGCCCTGAAGCAGATGTCCCATCGGATTCCCCAAGAAAAATAGTGTTTTTACCATTAAAAAATGTGGTTTTACCAGTTTTGCCATCGAAAAAATACTGGTTTTAACATGTCTGTAAAGCATCAAAGAGTTGCTTGGCACAGCCCTCTGAAAGCTCTAAAAAAAGTCAAAAAGTAAGCATCAAAGAAAAGGGTTTCCCCTCAAAGGATGGGGCGTGAACCTGATTTTATCAAGAATTTGGTTTGAATCATCCAACAAAATATGGGAAAGTTAACCTGCCAAAGGAATCCAAAGGATGGATTTCACCCGCTGCATGTGCAGTTAAGCATCAAAATATGGAGTTGATCTCATGGGGTATTCTGGAGCAAATATTGGAATTTCACAAAGTATTTTTTTCGGACTATACGTATTTGCTGAATATGTTATGCCGCGTCTCCAGGAAAAAACATCCAGGTGTCCAACTTTTTGGCATGTTATATCATGTGGGCAACCCAATGCCATAAATCACACTTGGGGATGGTTAGTTTATCCCACCCAAAATGGTACTTGGGGACGATTTCTTGGGTTTAGATGGGTTTACCACATAAAAAATCCCCATTTTGGTTGGGTAAACATCCCAGGGTTTCACCGATACCAAAACCGCTTTGGTTGGGAAAACGGCACCTGGCACTGGCTGCGGTTCAGGGAGCTGGCGCCGCGAGGTGAAGCAACTGGAGACCGAAATCGGAGGATATGGATGTTTTTGATGATGGAACGTCATTGGATATATTGGACAACCCATTTGTAATCACTACATATGGATAATAAATGGTGATATCATTGGATAATGGATATGGTTTTTGATAATGGTGATATAATTTGATATAGTTGGATGTATGGATGACAAATGCTAATCATGTGGACAAGGGGTATCATTATACGTAGTTGTATCCAATGGAATATGGATATATATATGTACATATAAATGGATAATCATGGATAGCATTGGATAATGATGTATACAATGAAACTAATGGAGATTAAGCAACAATTCCATCATGGGGGGTTTTATGTGTATCCAATGGGAATATGGTGATATACGTGTGGATATGGGGAGTGGATATAATGGGATAGACAACCAACAAAAAATGAGGAAACTGAGGATTAGATCAAAATCTGTGACTTTTCTATGGGGATTTTCTGTGTGTGGAAATATGTTATGGAATTTCTTATGGGGTGGAAATTGTCTGGTGATTTTATCCGGATATGCAACCGGATATGCAACCAACAATTCAACCATCATTGTCTAGATCTAGACACGGCTGCGTCTGGAACTGGTGTGTACCCCGGGGGAAAATGATGACCAACCAGTGGATGTAGCGGTCCCCATTTTCACACAAAGCCAGATGGAAAAAAAATGCTTCAAGCCCTCTGGTGAACTAACATAGCTATTGAAAATGGCCATTTATAGTGGATTTTCCCATTAAAAATGGTGATTTTCCATTGCTATGTTAGTTCACCAGAGGGTAAGCCATCTGGAACATAGGCAGGTCAATCATCAGAGATGTTCATCCCATGGATGACTGGAAGATGGGTGGATTTCTCACAGCCGGCTACAAAAAGGGCCCCGACCAGCCAGCTATTTCAATGGATCAAAGCTTCGGCCCGACCAGCCTTGAGCTTCTAAAATTATGGATCATTAAGGACTTTCCCAAATCGGAATGCTGTCCTTAAAAGCCTTAGCCGTTTAGGGAATGAATCGGTCCCAAGTTCACATCGCCAATTTGGGGATGTTTCGAGACATCCAACAAAACTGTCTGTCGACACCCCCAGCTTGATTCCTTCACAGCCACTCATATCCCCATTGTTGTTTCATGCTTCCATCTGGTAGCTACGGAACATAATCATGTTCAAGAATTAGGTACTGTAAATCATCTATAAATGGGCCATTTTCCCATAGGTAAGTTTAGTGGAGGATATTTGCAAACATTTGCCAACAAACAATGACTGTTCCGAGGGTCCCGAAGTTTCATGTTGGCTCCCATAACCTTCCGAAAGCGTTTGGGGTCCCCAACTGGCTGTCACATCACCCAGGATGCGCTCATTTCGGAGGACCTGGCTGGAATCCACGGCTGAATATGTTTGGTCCAAGGAAGAACAAGAATGGAAAGCGTGTGCCCAATCAGAGTGGCTTCTACCTGATTGAATCCTTTGCCAATACGGAGGTCCATAGTGTCAAGGGACAAAATCACATTAAATTATATTATATGAATTACCAGGGATGGGCCACCCAAAGCAACACAACTAGTCCCAATTGTTTCAGCGTACAGTATGCACTCTTCACCCATGGGTTGATGGTCTTGATTTAGACAGAAATTCAAGACCTTCTGGATGCTCACACAGGTTGAGTGATGACAGGATCATATCTATTACACCAGTCATCAGCATGAATCTAATGGCGGCAGAAAGCTGAGGATCGCCGATTTGTTGATTCACCGTGGTATTCACTGAACAAGTTATGCGGTCCCTTGGGTCCGAAACTCCCATTTCTCTTGATTAAGATGCAGTGTGGTGTTCAAAGCCCCATTCTCATTCTTAAAACGTGTTAAAACCTTCCTTTGGTTACCGCCCCCACCATTCTTGTTGTAAAAAACCGCAGTCCTGTCGCCAAAGGATGGATGTGTGCTTCACCAAGACTAAATATATACCTCCCATCTAGGGATGGTTTATAGCACCCATACAACTGGTGATTTTGGGGATGATTCATTAATCCACCCATTATTGAGTTTACCACATTTATTGATGGGGATTTTATACAACTGGTGAGTTTACCACATTTTATCCAAAGATATATATCATATCTCCATTCCATCAACATGTATCCGCCATTCTTCCACCATTTCTCTTGGTCATTTCACCCCCCTTCTCCGCCAAAAACGGCCGGACCATATGGATGAAGCTCTCTTGCTCCAGTACACTGGCGGAGCGAAAGTGTCTCCATCAAAACATGGGGAGACTTCACCAGCATTTCAATGGGATGTCATGGAAAAACGGGGTGATTTCACCCTGAAAAACGGGGATAGAATTTTTTTCATGGGCCTAGGTTTTATATGGTTATGTTATGTTATGTCATAACAAGCCGGAATGTCAAGCCGTCGCTAGAGAAAATGTTTAGAGCTTAAGCTATGATAGTGTTGAACGTGGCCAAGGTTAACCTTTCTCAATTGTGCCACTTGGATTTACCGAATCACTGAGCCAATCTATGGCTAGTTCATGTCCTGCTGCAGGGATGAACCAAATTTTTAACAGACCTGGGTATCCCACGTGGTCGTGGATCATTTCACCCTACCCGGTAGGTTCGATTTTTAAAGATCTCAAAGAAGAGTGTGGTTCATGTTGCAATGTTCATTTCTCTTACCTGTCCAATGGTAGTCCACATCATCTATTCATCTGGGTTATTTTGGGTTAACCTATCGGGTCCCCAAGAAGATATTAACAGTTCTTCAAGGATGTCATAAATGATATTGACTTCAAAATTCCTAGCTTTCTAACTTTTCTACTTATTGTTTCGGCGTTGTTGTTTACCCATATAATAAGGATATTCCGTTGAAAGTAAATCCCTTCTTTGAACCGGTTCTTAATGTGTAATATCCATTGAACCATGGTTCACCGAAACCATTTCTGGACACATGAGTGTGGTTTACAAGCCTGCAAGGTATAAACCATGTGACTACTATATACATATAACTATATGTACACACGATATGATTACAAAGCTGTATATCTAACTATATGTAGAAGCCATATATAGACATATAGACAACTTGTTTTTTGGTTGGAATGATTCCCACTAAACCATCAAAACGCCGCACTCGGCCAGGTGGACACCAGGCAGCCCCACATGCTGCCCGGGGTGACGCCCATGAGGTCTAAACCTGGGACATGGCGAAACCATGGTGATTTTGCACCAAAAATGCTTGATGTTGCACCCAAAAATCATGGAAAAAAGCATGAAAAAGTGGGAATTGAAGCAGGAAAACAGAGGTGTAACATGGTGTAACATGCTTTGAACATGTTTTGAACTGCAAACACCCAAGGGATCTCTGCCTGCATTTTCGTGATTGTTTGTCGACACAAATTGGATGTTGACCAACAATAATGGGGATTTAACCGACAAGAATGCGACAAAACCGCCAAACCCGGTGATACATATTATGTAATTCGAGCAGTAACATTGGATCCTCCCTCACAAAATGGTGGAATGATGCCTATTGACGACCGATGATGATTCATACACTTGGATACCATCTGATGCCCATACCATCACCAGGATCGCGACAAGGCAAGATCATGGGGACCTGAAAGTATGTGGCCAACCCTGCTTTGTTGGATCATGAAAAACAATGGTTTTCCCCATCTTTAGCTTGAAGTGGTGGGTTGGCTGGCCATGAGGTCGGTATAGATTATCCAGATCCCTTCCTATGATTGCTGACACTACCCTCGTTCTCATTGGATAAACAACAGTTGTGCGGTAACTACATTTAAATATACGAAATTATACGAACTGGTATTTCATACTACCTCCGGGGCCTCGCGGTCTGGCCCGCCCTCCACATATTTAAATGTCGTTACCGTGTTTTTGACTTCGCTGGTGTAAACTCTCATGTTTGTTGGTCGGATCCTGATGTGTGTGTTGGTGAAGGATCCTCTTTTGGTCTCGTTGAGACTCTCGCTTTGGATCACTGTTCCAGATCAAACCTATTTCTACCCAAAGTTCCTCTTTTGGCCGTTGATGATTTGTTTCTGTTGTTTGGCTAATACCTGTTGAAATGTAGTCAAATATGGGCCGCACAGTTCGATTCATAATATCCATGTGTGGATCTTGTGGTTCAAACCCCTATCTAGGTTACCTTGAGAAGGGAACACGAAAGGCAGGCGGCAAAAAAGGTCCACTTGTGGCTTAAAAACCTTATCTATATTAATTCAAGCCCACCCTGTTTGATTACAATTTCTAAAATTTAAGTCCCAAATCGAATTTTTGCAAACTGAATCCCAGTTTTGGATGGCAACCCAAGCCCTGCACCCCAACATACTGCTGACTCCCGGTGAAGGTCAGGTGCCCCCAACATGAGGAGACACCAGAAGCACGGAGGGTCTTCTCCTTGGCGCTGGCGACTGGAGCTTTGGATATGTTGGGATTTTAACGGCAAACGTTGGGCAAAACCATTGAGTTTACCTCGCAGCAACTGCGACAATTCACCTGGGTGGACTATCACGGCAGGAATTCTCAATGGGTGCCCAACATGTTGGCCTGACTATCACTTAAATCACCATATCTCCTCATTAAATCAGTATTTGTGCTGCTAAAAATCACCAAATGCTGGTAACATCCATGGTAAAATCTGCGGAAAATCCTCCGCCACCAAGGTGCCAGGAAGAGCCGCATCTGCTGCAGGTGCTGGGAGACCTTAAAGACGGCACCGTGTCAAAAGTTTGGACCCAAGAAATTGGATGGTTTCGTACTCAGAACATTTCCCAACATAGAAAAAAAACCTGTGCAATTTCCCTTGAACCCCTTCTTGGATGAGTACGCGAACCCAAGATTTGCGGTCCCAGTGTCTTGAATTTTTGACCTCTAACGAGTTCGGAGATGGGTTAAGGGACTGGGGTTGTCCTCGCGATGTGGATTTGAAGCCCCACCAATCGAAATTAAAGTGCAGATTCTGCTCAAAACACCATGGGTGGTGAATGCTGATGAAAAACGATCTGAAGGGGGAATATAAAAAAAAAAACTGGAGGTCGCCTGAAATTTTGACCCCTACGACTTGTTGAGGCATGAAAACACCCTGGTGACCGCAGGTCGATGTTGGGAAAGGAATCGGTTGTACTGATTCAAACAGTGACGATGATTTGTTTGCTGTCAAGGCTGATGCTGTCTATGCGCAGGAATCCTTCGCAAAGGAGTCATAATAGGACTATGCCAGGGCTGACAAGGTGAATTTAACCTGCTACACTCTTATGATGACGCTGGGTACAGCGGCAAATTCAAGCCCACCTCTTGTTCCAAATGAAATGGTTATCATCAAGATACTGGGTTGAATCCTCATGAAATCCAGGCAATCCAGGGACCATTTTGACCTCCGAATTTTGTGGTTGTCGGGCTGACTACGCCCCATCCATAGGGGTTAAGTTAAATAATGTTATGATGGCGACCTCTCAACAATAGTGGTTGGTTGATGCGCTTGCTCGTATATCCTCAATGATATTCCAATCAGATTAAACACTATCGTTCATAGTTGAATCAACATGCTTAATGCTTAAATCACATTAAAACCCCATTTCCAAGAGCTAACTCCCCATTTCCAACCGTTTAACTCACCATTTTCCCAGATTTTCCCAGATTTTCCCAGATTTTCCACGTTTCAAAGCCATGCCACGCGGTTCAAGACCAAGCGATGCTCGACGCCCTGATCCTCCTCTAGGCGTCGGATGGTCATGGCCTTGGCAGATGATATGATGTACTGATATACATATATATATATATATTATGGTGATATATGATCTATGATTGATATGATCTCTTATGTTGATCTATGATATGATCTAGTATGAAAATAATTGTAGATTGATATTGTAGTATGTGATAGTATGTGTATATGTAAATATATATATATACAAGCCTTGCCAGATCAGATGATATTCTATAATATCGAGATCTAATGTATATATATATATACACATCATGGGTATCAAAAAGGCAACATAGATGCTATGCATGTATGCATGTATGCATGTATGCATGTATGCATGTATGCATGTATGCATGTATGCATGTATGCATGTATGCATGTATGCATGTATGCATGTATGCATGTATGCATGTATGCATGTA
>Ga0126342_10021743_pt1 | contig 10665 bp, 11 predicted proteins | sample Cyp1metagenome_FD_92528 | JGI IMG/M metagenome (GOLD analysis project Ga0126342, IMG submission 92528) | Coral microbial communities from Lord Howe Island, Old Settlement Bay, Australia - Cyphastrea 1 metagenome | ecosystem: Host-associated > Invertebrates > Cnidaria > Coral ...
ATATAATATATAATATATATATAATATATAATATATAATATATATAATATATAATATATAATATATAATATATAATATATAATATATAATATATATATATAAATTAATTCAAGCGGCGCGTCGCTATGCTGGCTCTGGGCACCACAAATGTACAGAAAACCTGGGCAGCTGATGACAACTGGTACTGATTCTTTGCAGATCTTTTTCTGTCAGATTTGCTCTGTCGATTTAATGATTAGCAGAACTGCCATGCCGAGAATCCATCAACTCCAAGCAATGTTGGCCTTCAGGAAAGCGATGTTAACACTTCTTGAAATCCAATCCAAGCAAGATATCAAGAGTTCCTTTCTGACACAATGCAAACATCTCAGGAGCAGGCATACAAAAGGACCGAGACCCAGTGGTCAGGGACGGCGGCACGTTTAAAGTGTTCCAGCAATGTCGTGTTGGATCAAAATGCCTTAAACGTGAAACGATTCACAGCCGCCAAAGACACCAAAGTGAGTTGAACATCACAACATCGACCTTCGGCGACCTTCGGTGCTGTTTTTGTTCAAAACCTCGACCTTCGCAGCCCAGCTGCGAAATGGTTTCAAAACTCTGTAGATCTTGATGCTGGCACCCCAAGACGAAGAGCGCCCGAGCATCAGGATGGCCTTAACACTTGCAATCTCGGGCCATCACCATGACCAAGAAATCCAAACAACTCCAAACAGAGCTAAGACATAACTAAAAAGTATATTATATAACTAAGAAGTAACTAAGAGAGACGGGTCACTGAACACTGCCCCTTTGGACACTGCTCTGGTTTGCTTGGAAAGCTCCCGCAGCCGGCTTGCATCGGCCAGGCAGAGGAAGGACCTCCAGGGAGTGCTGCTGGGGTTATCGGGTGGTCTGGTTACCTTGGTTCTCCTCTCGTTTAACATTAATATACTGAAGCGATATCAAACCAAAAATTGAACATGTATGGAAACGGCTCAACAGGTCAGCCAATCGGATTGTCAAGACTATGCCTGACCACGGGAAGAATGATAAGAATGAATATGCTTTTCCAAATCAGCCAAAGTCAAGACATGAAAAGGGATTCATCCGATTAATGCGGTTGAGATTCGCAGCTGTTGCTGCCAGCTCGCCAATTCGAAAAACATCGGCCCTTGGCAAATGGCAACTCTGGCAACTTCCAAAACAGCATAGAAACTTAGGTGTCCCCTTGAAAATGGGTTATTTATAATGACTTAGTGACTTAGCTATCCCCAGAAATGGGTTATAAATTGTTTTCTAATCATCCCCAATAAACCAGTTCGGAAAAGCCAACCTCTCAACCCATGGCCCTAACGGGCGTGCCCTGAAGGCATCCTGAGGCGATGACAGTCCACTTTTGTGGGTCGCATAGGGATGGGCTTTCCGCACAGCCTCAAATCGACGTCGATGAAGGGCTGCAAGGAAGGTGTCGCGCCTGGAAATCTGGGAAATCTATGGAAATCTGGAAACACAACGAGCACTGAAGACTTTCAGATCCACGGCTACCTGGCTACCTGGCTAACTGGCTACCTGCTCACCCAACAAAGAAACATCTCTCATCTCCGATATTGTTCGACACATCAAACAATTTGGCGCCTCAGCACGCCAGACCTTCAGGGAAATTGTGATGTGTGTGTGTGTATGTGGTTGTGAAAATGTAATACAATGCACATGCATGCAAGCGAGAGAGAGAGAGAGGGAGACATGCCGGAACCAATACCACTAAAATTGCGTGAAATTACAAAATGCAAGTACACGCGACGCTGCCAATAATTCCAGGGCTCCTGAACAAGCAATCACACAGAGTTGCAAATTCATCTGGACGCTGAAGCATCTCCGTATCCATTGCTCGCGGGGACAATAGGTTCATGATACGCAAACAAAATCTCGGATGCTGACAAAATATAACAAAATACTGCAAGTCAGTGTGTCTGGCAGACTACAAACAATTCCTGATTTCAGCCACGCATCCCCTGAAAGCCCAGATTTGCGGGAGAATTCCAACTCCACGACTGACGGGTCTGCCAACCGATGTATGGTAAGCCCCGATAGAAAAGTACGTCCAGGATGGATCAGGATGGTAGTTGCTGTTTCTGCATTTCTATCCGATTCTATCCAACTCTTCGGCGGCAGTGCTCTCGTTTTCTCAGCAACCTAAAAGCCCGCGGCTTCCAGGCCAGGCGCGCTTGAAGACCATCACCGTACTTTGTAGCCACGGCCTGGGAAAAATCGAAAGAAACCATGGATTTTTCACAGCCTATGGAGGTGTCCTGCAAATGTTCGCTGCATCTGGGAAAGGTATGACACGTGTAGGGGACATCAGGGTATAGCCAAGGGCAACTGAAAACATGAAAAATCCAAACCCAGCAAGAGCCAGTGTCTTCGATGGAACCCCAGTTGCAGGGGAGAAGGCAGTGAAATTCTCTTGAGAGGATCTTGGCTAATTTGCTCTCTTTCTCTTGAACAAAGCTGATTCTCATAGTGTCTACCCTGTGGACGCTGCAACGTTGCTGCTGCTCGCAGCTCAGCTGTCTTGTCTGACAAACCTCAGGGTATGTCCATGTAAAACACATCAGAACGTCAGATCAGATTCTGCTGAAGACGTGAATTTATCTGAAACTAGGGTACCCCAACATTGTCATGGTTGATCATCATGTCCCCATTATAATTGGCATGTTGGGGGCATACTCCATTTCCAGACATGCTCGCAGACAGTGAGACAGTAATTCAAGAACTCTCCCAATCTCAGTTCCAGTCTGTGGAAACCGTGCTCTCGCATCAGAATTTCCACCTGGCAAAGAAAAGACACCAATAAGAGATCAAGAACAAGAGACTGCATGGACTGCTTTGACCCTGAAGATCCCTATAATTCTGGTATTGGTTTAACCATCTGGTTATTTAACATAGCCATGGAACATCACCATTTTTACTAGGTAAACCATCTGTAAATGAACCATGTTTTCATAGCTATGTTAAATAACCAGAGGGTAAAGTGGTCTTACAGGGAAAATCCAATGTTGAGGGTCAACACAACACGACTTGCCTCGTCGGAGGTCCGCAGATTCACATGACCTTCTCCTGCCTGGCGAAAATCAACCGAAGTCCCGTCAAATCCTACATCCGTAGGGTTAAACAATTAGACTAATCATGGCATTCCCAAAAATACAGACATGAAAAATCCTATTGAAATACTGGTACTGCTGGATTACTTTCCTATCTTTTTGCGGCTACTATAGTATATCCAATTTGTTCATCAAATCACCAAATCGTGAATTGAAACTAGGCTTCAAAATGAAACTTGACTGTCGGCAACCCAACTTTGAATATGGCCAAGCTGCCTGATTCCCCCAGGACAGCACCATGCCCGAGCAAGCATGCCTCCAGAGCATGATTGCTGCCAGATCCGGATTGCGGTCACTACGGCGACGGTCGTCATCATCATCGTCATCCTCCTCCTCCTCCTCCTCATCATCATCATCATCATCATCAGGATATACCAGAATGACATCATCAGATAAAATATCATATATCATCATATCGCCATCTATCAGCATCACCATCTATCACCAGCTACGACCAGCCTGTCCAAATTCTGGAGGAAGGAGGTCTCAAACTGGCGAGGAATGTGCTCCGCCACTTCCAACGAGAGAACCTGGGACGATTTCGCTATTCTAACAATGCCAACTTCAAATGAATAATACCCAAAAATGGTAATATAATGTAATATAATGTAATATATCATTCCATTACAAACGGCACCTAGAATCTATGATCTTGGTTGGTTCATGCTCGTTAAAGGGCATTTTCGATGGTGAAAGTCCTATTTTTCTTGGTCAAAGTGAGTCAAACATGCGTAAATTCCCAAATGTTGATGCTGCGATGCTCAAATCCCGTCCGTTCCTCGGGCTCCGAGCCCAGTCCCAACGGGTCCCCAGATCCAGGTCGCGGCTCAAGTCTGCCTGAAAAAGTGGCGCTTTTTCCGTCGCTAAAACATGAGGTCCTCGGTGCCTGGAGGCATCGTCCCTCGGTGATGTCCCAGGTGGCCGGGTTGCCATCAAAGCCACCAGAACGAAGACCAGCGGCACGAAGATCTCGCACCTTGGACTTGGACTCTTGGACTGGCCATCTTTTTTTTCATGGGATCTTCAAAATGACCAAAAGTTTTAAGGTCATTCTAAAGCAGACCAAAACCTTGAAAAACCTTTGGACCAGTTCCCAGTTCTAGGGTTCTAAAGCATAGATGAAGTCATGAATATATCGCTTGCAAAACTCAAAAAACGAAGCTCAAAAAACTGGCTCCCCTAATGGTCCCCTAATTGTGAAATAGGGAAAATGGATATCCATGGCTCCACAGCTTTTTCATGTTTTTTCCGAAAAACCAGGGAATTGCCATGAATTGCCTATAAATGCAAATGTTGCCTACATGGACTGGCCAGTGTTTTTTGCAACCATATAGATCATATAGAAGTCTGGGAGTTGGGAGTCGATTGAGTTCCAGACATAGAGGCCCAATCCGCACCCAAAGTCACCAACACTTGTAGCCTGCAGGCGTTGCAAAGGAAAGAAATGCCACAAAGTGACCCAGCACACCTCGAGGGACTTGAAAAAGGTGACCAAGGCATCTGCAAATGGCCTAACAGCTCTGGATGCTGTTTCAAATGTGATCACGTTGAATTTCAATGTGATGCAATGTGCTCAGTCCCAGCCTGTCATGCATGTGATACCCTGCTGCCTCTGTGCCAACCCACCTTGGGACCAGGCGTAGACTTGCGCCGGCGCATGGGTATTATCATGTTTATCATCAATTCGATATGTATGTATATATATATATACATAAACAAAGGGCACAGGAGCGTAGTGGCGCTCAAGGCCAAGAAACCACCTTGCGGGGGTGCCGAAAGAGGATTGCGAATGAACATGAATGAACTGATTATCTGGGGCCTTCCGGGTTTGTCTGAAAATGTCTTACCCCTAGTTCCAATGAATTCCAATGGATTGTCATTTTCGCCACCAACGTTGCAGCGACAAAATTCGGGGCTCTCCTTGGATGCTGACGCTCCACTGGGTGCGATGGCCAGGTCCTGAGAGGCCTCAAGTGCCCCCTTGCGGTTTCTCGGGCAATGGGATGCCCATGGGATGCCATCGAAAACATGATTTATCAGAAGTTGATCATGGTTTATGACAGTTTATGACAGTTATGCTCTATCAAATTTCTAATTTATGTGACAAGTTTTCTGTACCCTGATTTTTGGGAACCTTAACTGGGTCCAAATAATGTATGTATAGAATTGTCCTGAAGCCATCATCTTTCGATCCGTGTGTTCAAGTTGTCCAGGGAGCACACCAGAGCAAGTTCTTCCTGAGCCTCTTCCTTTCGACCAAGGCCTGGACGAATGCCACATCCGCCACGTCCACACGTTCTTGACGTAGCACGGTACTGTGCAGAATAGCAACAATCACAGCCTTGATATCGCACCATTGAGCTGCTGAGCTGCTGGCGCGACAAAACTACTGACAGTAGAGCCCGCGCTGTTGGCACTGACCTGGTTTCCCAAATTTCATCAAAGGAAGTCTTTGGATGCTTCACCGTCCAGAAACCCAGAACTCCCTCCCGTTCCGCCATGTTCCACAAAGTTGCACCAAGTTCCACCAAGTTCTGCCAAGAGGCGTCGAACGCTCCTCCGGTGAAGAAATGGTTCTTCTGAGGTCGTCTTCAAAGGATTCCAGACTGGCTCCATCAGCAAGAATGGCATCCACTTTGCGCTCAAGTGCGACCTGAAATCGCTGAGAAAACTCGAATCAGCGAAGAGGATACCAATAGACTTAAACCAAAAAATGGAAACCAATGGAAACCAATGGAAACCAAGGAAGCTGCAGTGCTGGGTACGGGGCAAGCAAGCCACTGTTGATGCTCTCGTGGAGTCCTCCTGTTGGTCAAAAAAAACAGCCAGGATGGTCCTGTCATCTCCATCAATGTCATGTCCTTCGTCATCTTCAGCAAACTCGGGCCGAGTACAGCATGGCTCGTACTGAAAGATGCTGTCCTTAACGAGAGTTGTGGGAAGTTGAACGACTCATACCCTGGATATCTCTACCAGTGACTAGTGACGACTTGTGGGACTTGTGGGACCCAGGCCCAGCAGGCAGGATTGCCTCCATGACCATGGCTGGGATCGCAGCAAAACCTGGGCCAGAAAAACAGCCTTGGAATGTGCATCCTGTGGAAAGAGTCTAAGCCCAGTGCTCTCGAGAAAATCCATTGACCCAACACCTCAGAAATTATGGGTCAAAACCCTGGTACCCGGATGGTATACAAATATAGCTGGTAAATGGATGGTTATTCCCCCATAGTAATGATAGGTTTTGACCCATCCCCAAATCACTTTGGCTGTTCCGAAAAAATGCATCACCCGAAAAGCACTTCCAGCTCAGCAGATCGCGTCGCTGGCGCCGCGGAAACTGATGCGGTCAATGCTACAATCGTGCGGCATCGCAATGCTCTGCTTGTAGGCATGCCTCGCAACCAGCTGCAAGAAAGGCCCGAAAATGCCTAAAAGAATTCCAATGAAAGGTGCACGTGAAGCGCTAATGTCATGCAGTGGGGCCTCTATCAGGCCTGCACTCGGCACTATCCTGAGGTAAAACAAGCTGACCAAGAAACTTGCCAGAAACGTTGAAAAGCAACAAAGTAAAAGTATCAAGGAAGAACCAGTCCAGAAACTCTGTAAGGAAGCCAAACTTTACCAGCACATATCGGCACAAAAAAAAGAAAGAAGCACCCAAATTCGACTTGTAGGTACAGTTACGTACCTTTGCATGTTCAGAACATTCCGAACCCAACCATTTCATGGTTTCTTCTCAAAAATCTGTGGCTGGGCACTGGAGACTCCATTGGTGAAGCGGCATCAGCGAGCCAACAAGCTGGGAGGCCATTGGAAACGCCAAGGACAAAGCTCTGCTAAGGGCTACTTGAAGATATGTGCACATCTGTTGAAGGTAGATGGGTTGGGGGCATGTGAGAATCTGCTGATGAGCTTCATTGTATGGCCCATATCTTCGTGAATCTGGCATGAAATACCGACAGATTCCACATACTAAACCTAGAGCACATCAAATGGCAAACACTCTTATCATCAAAATGGGTCTGTGCCAATAGAAACGACAGGCTTCCTTCCGGCTCGGTATAGGCTCAAGACACTATGCCTGCGGTATGACAGACAACATTCACATGCCTGCGGTATGGATGCGCTCACTGACTCTCCTCTCATCTTGGCACTCCACCAAATTGGGAGATCTAAATCTGCTGTGTTTTCCAAGAGCTGAGAGCTTTGCTTTCTGTTCTTGCAAAGCTTTGGCGAAGTGAGGGGCTGAAAAAGCCGAAATCAGAGAATCAACATGAAACTACATGAATCTACATGAATCAACTACCTCAAATGAAGCTGCCACTTTAAGCGGCACAGGTAGTTGTGAACTCCGCTCAAGCCATCTGGCTCAGCCATCGTTCAGCCCACGGACTCCAGGCTTCTGCCACAGAGGTGTTTTCCTGCACTTACTGTAGGATCCAAGCAGCTCACCTAACGACCTTCCCAGTCCCTCCGCCATCGTCAAAACATGTTCGTCAATTCTGACCTGGAGTACCAAGCAGAGTCCACGGAGAAGCATCGCCTTCCAGATCCAGACATGACAAATTATGTAGATATATGGGGATGGGTCAAAACCCTGGTACCTAGTGAACCCCAAAATAGCTGGTAAATGGATGTTCATCCCACTAAAAATGTATCTATAGGATTATAGGATAACGAATACCTGACCCATCCCCATATAATAACGAATACCTGACCGAATCATCATCGTCAACTGTAACTCACTTGTCTGCGAACATGTCATAGTGATACACAAGTGTCAAAAAACATGGGTACCCCCGTGAACATCCCACCGCCATTGACGAGACATGAATACACCATGTTAGGAAGTTCACCTACCCGGCCCCTGCCCACATGAGCTCCCTGCTGTTCGATATGCCATCACCATGTGCACAGGCACCTGTGGACCACAGCACAGCGACAATTCGTTGCCAGGGACAGAGCAACCGGACCGACCGGGCCTCAACTATCCTATCCCGTTGAAGAACCTCCTGCGAAGTGCAGCATGGGATCAAGAGGGTGCCAAACTCATTGCATCTTTGCCAAGAAACCAGACTGGAACGAAAATGGAAGCGGCACAGTTGGAGTACCCCCAAACAATTCCAGCAAACTGCAAGGCGAGGAGACAAAAATGAGGCAATCATTGTCCTTGATGTTCCCATGGATCCACTCGGTGTGTATTCGAGAGAACATCAGGCGTGGCCTCAAAATTCAGTAATTGGATCTACTCATTTTGGGGGAGCAACGCCAAACTTCCATCCGTGCGAAATTGATTTAAGGCACCCACAGGAGAGCCAGAAATTCCTGATCACCATGCTTTGTTCTGACCTTGGCAAGCAACAAAACAGCTGAATCTGGTGGGCGGTGTCATCATCCGACCAGTGAATCTTTGGATTTTCTCCCCTTCCCGGTGTCCAGTTTGCCCAGACTCCTGTGGCTTCAAATGCACTGGCAACTTGACGATCAGCCTCTGAAAGCTCATGGGTCAAAGATCGACCATGTTGGGACGTTAATCCACCAGTATCTGTTTGAAGATCTTTGGTTTTATCCTGCTTGAGGGGGATCTCAATCAGCAATGAAACCCGCATGCTGGGCACATGCGATTACAACTCCAACCATCATAAACTCATCCTTTCTTGGTATTTCTGGCTCAAATGTCCACTTTTTCTCATTTGCCATCTTCAACTCACTTTTGATCATTGTTGTTTCGATTTTTTACATGTCAGCATCCCCTAACGCACCTCTGGGGATGCAGGCTTCGCCACAGCTTGCAAAAGGTGCGCCAATTGGTCCTTCGGACGTGAAACCGTGGTGAAGGTTGCACAAACTCCCAGGATTTGGGCGAATCCATGCGAATCCTTGGCAAAGCTTTAAGGCAACTTGTGCAACTTGCTGATTCTCTCAATTTCGAAGTTGGAACTTCCGAGAAAGGATTGGTTTTGCTGCCAAGCTACAAAACCTACAAACTTGTGCCTAGCTGCCTGCAGTCGGCGCCTTCTGCTCAGATGTCAGCCTCCGGCATTGACCGAAGTCAATCAGACCAATTCGTCCATCTGGCCTTTGCCGACGAAATCTCCAAACCGAAATCTCGATCAAAAAAACAGAAGAAGAACAACATCAACAACCACAGCAACCACAACAACATCAACAACTACAACAACAACTACAACAACAACAACAAACAAGCAAAGAACAAGCACCGTCTCGCAGAGAACAAGCAAGTCAGAGCCAATAATACTTGTAGATGTATTGAAGGATCTGCCGCTTTCCCTCCAAGTGATGCACATCAGAAGGATGTTGCCGGGGTGTGGGTCTGCCTAAGTCACTGTTACACACCCCCTTCGAAGCGGTATACGAGAAAGATTTGCAATAAGATCTGGGCGTTGAATAGTGGACAAAAAAAGAGCTGATAACCTCGCGACACTTTTGATCACTAGAAACAAACCTGCTGCAGGTGCCCTTGCCACTTCCGTGAATTGCTACGCAAACATCCAAGCGCAGAACCGTGGACATCCAGAACCTGGGAAGACCAACGCAGGGAAAACAAACACCCCTCAAACTGGTGTAACAGAAAATCGGAACCAGAAAGCCCTTCTTCGTTGGTCTACCTAGAGGTTTACCATGAAGACCCCCAGCTTTCCCTGCTCAGTCTGCTGCGAGCTGCAGGGCTGAATGGAGGTCAGTTGGCTGTGAGGACTTGGACCTGAGCCATGGCAGGGTTGAGGATCGATGACATGAAGAGTAGATGAAATGTTGCGTTACGTACTGATGAACAGCAGGATGTGGGATGTATTCTCTCTGCACTTGACATGTACCCCTAATGAGAGAGGTCCGAGCCTCATGTCAGCCAGCTTGCGAGCAAGCCTAAGCTGACCATGCAAGGAACGCATGTTATGCCGACTGCAGTTCAACGAAGCCACTGAGGTTCAAGCCAAAGCATTGTGTCAACGCCCACCAGTCGGAAGACCTTGTTCAGCACATCTCTGACGCTGTCTGCGAGGCATCTTGTAACAGTAATTCAGTTTTTTCAGCCAATCACCCCTTGCAATCTGCTCCACGGGAATGTTGTCCGAACTTCCTCTTGCGAAACAGCATATGTACTGTACACATACGTGTATATATATATACACATACACACATACACATACACATACACATACACATACACATACACATACATATACATATACATATGCAAATACATATGCATATACATATGGATATACATATGCATATACATATGCAAATACATATACATATACAAATATACATATACATATTTTTACATATATATACATATATACATATATACATATCTACATATATACGTATCTACATATATACATATATGCATATATACATGTATACATATATACATTGCGAATAGAGTGTAGGCTACGGACCATCGTACAGTATCACATAATTCAACACTCTAAGATCCACAGCCAAAGGGTACGACAATCGCCCTTTTGGCTCAAGACCCACTGCAGCATCAGAGCAA
>Ga0126342_10021744_pt1 | contig 10665 bp, 14 predicted proteins | sample Cyp1metagenome_FD_92528 | JGI IMG/M metagenome (GOLD analysis project Ga0126342, IMG submission 92528) | Coral microbial communities from Lord Howe Island, Old Settlement Bay, Australia - Cyphastrea 1 metagenome | ecosystem: Host-associated > Invertebrates > Cnidaria > Coral ...
CTTATCCATCTTATCCATCTTATCGATCTTATCTATCTTATCTATCTTATCGATCTTATCTATCTTATCCATCTTATCGATCTTATCCATCTTATCGATCTTATCTATCTTATCTATCGTATCTATCTTATCTATCTTATCGATCTTATCGATCTTATCTATCTTATCTATCTTATCTATCTTATCTATCTTATCTATCTTATCGATCTTATCGATCTTATCGATCTTATCTATCTTATCTATCTTATCGATCTTATCTATCTATGTCTATCTATCTATCTGGAGTCGATCTGGGAGGCCTATGAAGCAAAGGCTACTCTGTACAAGATGCTCCTTGAGACCTGGGAAGATGACAAGGATGTTTTCGACTGGGCGAAATGGGCATTTCGAAACATTTCGGTCATGTTTTCGGTCCACTAGAAATCACCAGAAGTCATACGGTCGTTGATGGTGAAATCATGGGTAAATCCCTATGAAATCCCATTCACAATCCCTCCAAAAAATGTCATCTTCACATTTTCCCACTTTTTATTCGTTTTTTTCGCTACTTCTGCCATTTCTGACGTTGAACAACTGCACTTTTGAAGATGTTGGACCATGCTGCCAATTTTGATGCAAATCAGGGCTCGGGTGTGTTTTGATTCCCAGCCCAATAACTGCAACAACTGTGGATACCCACAGAATAACTACGAGTTTCTAATTCAACCAGCTGCAACCATTTTTATAATTTTTCTTGAACTCCACAATCCAATTTGCTGATGGCTTTTCCACACACTTTCATTTTTTATAGATTTTCCAATAGATGTTCCTACATAGTTCCCATATGTTTTTCACAAGTTCCATGATTTTTTTTTCCATCTTCTCTCCAAGAGTTCTCCATATTTTCTCACATACCCTCTGGTAAACTAACATAGCTATGGAAAATGGCCCATTTATAGATGGTTTACCTATTAAAAATGGTGATTTTCTATAGCTATGTTAAATTACCAGAGGGTATTTTCCATGGTTCCTGGAAGTTTCCAGGCCACATCATGGCACCGGCTGTTCAAACCGGTCGTCCCACGGCGCACGAGGAACTTCCTAAGCCGCCGCTGATGACACCGGCGGAGGAGGATGCGGCGTTGCTGCTGCAGATCCAGGAGCCTTTTTTTAGTGCTGCATGATTGGTTTTCTATAATAATAATGGGAAATCTATTTGTGGATAATAATGGGATAATAGATGGGAATAATGGGATATAATGATGATAGATAATAGATGATCTATTTTGTGGATAATAATGGGATAATGGGAAGTAATGGGATATAAATAATTTGGTTAGTCAATGGGTAGTAATGGGATATAAATAATAGTTGCACAATTGTGTGAAATAAATGGAATGTAGACAATGGATGACAATTGGACATACATGGTGAGCAAAACTAAAACATCATATTCTTTTTTTGGAATACATTTAAGTCTAATATGAAGATGGGAAAACCAATTGTTGTTGTCGTTGTTGTCGTTGTCGTTGTTGTTGTTGTTGTTGTTGTTGTAATGAATCATATGGATCAACTCAGGGGATATAATTTTCATGCCGAATCCACGGATTCACGGATTGCCACGGGAACCCCCAAAAGATCATACTGACAATATTTCATGTTGCATATACTTACCTCACAGAACCTCACTATGTCACTGAAATATCCTGGAGAAGATAGAATATATGGATTCTTGAAACATAGTGAGGTTTGAAATTTCCATATTCTATCTACCTTGGAACAATTATATGTATATATATATATATTCATATATGTATATACATGGAATCGAGATTGTGATGGCAATATACTGGCAATACGATGGCAATATACTTGGATTATAATGAGATGTATAACAAACAATGTATGAGATTCGGGTTTGAGAGTGGGGGATATAACCAACAATATACGTTTTTTTTTTTTTAAACGTACTGATGGAAGATTTGGGTTTGTCGTACATGGGCCTGAAAATAGAAAACATCTCAAAAATGCAACTGAAATTGGGGAAAATGATGCTTAACCATCAAAGAATGGGGAATGGGATTCCCTATTTGCAGACAAAACCAAACATGGAAGGAATTACTACTAGGATATTGGAATCATAGGGATTTACCCCGAAGAGTAGGCAAAAAGGGAAGGATTTGTCACCAAAGTATGGCGTTTTTTTTTTGGGAAGCATCTCATGAAGGATTAGGACAGCACAAATTCGTTGAGATCACGGTTGGGTGATGGGAAGTTAGGATTTTATGAATTGGTTCAATGGGAACTATCAATTCCATCACGGGAACCTACATGAGCCAAGCGATCCGGGGATGACAGAGTGTTGGGCATGGAACGTCACGTTTTTTAGCTGACAAAGACCTGTTGGTAAAGGTGGCAATCGGAAATCTCCTATAAATGTAGGTGTTAATGGGAAATCTATAAATGGAGAATTTTCCATGGCCATGTTTGGTTATTGGAGGGTATCAACAAAAATGACTGGTAGATGATGTCGGAATAGGACGAGACAAACAATCGGAAGATCATCAGAACCAGAGGGGATTTCACAACGTAGCAACGCCTGATATCATGGGACAATCTCAGGCTCCTCTTCATTTGTAGCCTCCAATAAACTATAATATATAACTTCTATATGAAAAAGCGGCTGTTTGTAAAGTTTTTTTTAATTCGATTTCCCAATTTTCCGTATAACCTCTGGTAGTCAAGCAGTTTACGATTGAACACCACCATTTTTGGTAGGTAAACCATCTACTTCCATGGGCCATTTTCCATAGCAAACTGCTAAATCACCGGATCATTATTGGTTATCTACCCACAATATTCCCATGTTAGATCGAACTTGTATAATCCCTTAAGTTACTTTCCCATATGAAATCTCATGAAATTTGATTACCAGAGGGTACCCTCCTAACATAGATGTGGAGTTTACCCACCTACTAACTTCATCTAACTTCATGGTCCAAAGTAGATCACTTTCCCATGAACCCCCAACCGGGATATCCCCAGGATGGATACAAGCAGACCAAGACGAGGGTGGCTCAGGGCGCCGAGCTCCTTAGGCCCCCATGAAGTGCCATTGTGCCATTGTGCCATTGGGGGAAATCCATGGAAATCCTGGAAAATTCTATGGAGATCTGAATGGGAAGATCTATGCGCAAACTATGGGAACCCCTATGGGAAATTGGGTCTTTTTCAATGGAGCCTTGGAGAAATCTTTGACCTCCGAATTTCGGATCAACCTTCGTTAAGTGGGTGATTTTGCAGCCATGTTTGACCGGAGGGTGTGGGTAAGCTATAAGCAACTCACGAATGGTGGGGTGAAACACCAAGGTTTTGCAGCTTTTTGTTGAGTTTTTGGCACGGAATCGTTGGTCCAATGGGGGACATGGATGAACATGTGAAATCGTAAAATTGTGAGGTTAGTGGGAACAGTCACATCATCCATCAGGGGCATCCCGTTTTCAGACAAACTCATATGGCTGGCTGGCCGGCTAGCTGTCTCTGGCGAGTGTTCAGGGCTTTTCCATGCTGGTTCTTTGGCCCTCGGGGAATTTTTGTGAGAAACGAATTTGCCACATCCAATATTAAGATGACAGGATGATACACCGGCTTTGGGTTGCTTAGACTTATGAGAATCTTACAGCCACAGACTGAGTCCGGACCAAGGAATTATTTTTTTCATTTTTTTCGTTTTGTTTTTCATGTTTTTTTCCTGTTTCATATCATTCTCCGATCATGTGAAATTATCATTTTATTTTTTTCATTCTCCAATTATGTGAAAAAAATGTTTATCGTGTTTCCCTCATGTGCAGTTAATATTATCATGTTCATACCTGTTCCCTTTTACATTTTGCCATCATGTACGAAAAACGAAAAAAGAAGACAAAAAAAACACGAAAAAAAAAACGAAAATGAAAACGAACATGAAAAAGGAAACGACAAAAAAAACGAAAAACAACGAAAATGAAAAAGGAAACGAAAAAAAAACGGGAAAAACTCCTTTTGACCCTTTTGACAATTTCCAAGGTCAATTTTGAAGGCAAAGGAGGAAAAATAGCCAAAACGGAAAAAGACGGAAAAACAACGAAAAGGGTTTGAGAAAAGCGTTTTTTGACAATCTCCAAGGTCAATTTTCAAGGCAAAGGAAGGAACCATAGCCAAAACGATACAAAAACGAAAAAAAAACGAAAAGGGTTCGAGAAAAAACTCCTTTTGATAATTTCCAAGGACAATTTTCAAGGCAAAGGAAGGAAAAATAACCAAAACAATACAGAAACGAAACAAAATGAAAAGAAACGAAAAGGGTTCCAGAAAAAGTCCCTGGTGGCAATTCCCAAGGACCAAGGACCATTTTCGAAGCAGAGGAAAGAAACATGAAAATGCCAAAGGGAGGAAAAACAGGAATGAAAAAATAATGAAAAAACTTAACGGGGATAGGGGGGAGTGATAATTTTCAATCCAAAAAAATGATAATCAAAATGACAAAAAAATGAAAAAATAAAAAAAAACATGATTTCCAGTCCCTGGCTGGCTGAGATGAACATAAGCCTTAGACCTTCATTTTTGTTCTAGAAGCGATCATCATTCAGTTAGATATCATCGGTGAAATTGCACCTTCAATCCGTTGTTTTCTCTCTTGTCAGATGATGACGGATGTATTTCCGACATCTCACTTACAAAACTATGCTGGTTGGTGGTTTGGAACATGAATTTTATTTTCCATAATGTATGGGATAATCCAATATTCCACAACCAAGATATACAGTACCTGGTTGGTGGTTTGGAACATGATTTTTTTGACTTTCCATATATTTGGGAAGAATAATCCCAACTAGTTAATATTTTTCAGAGGGGTTGAAACCACCAACCAGACTATGGAACTATGGCTGGATTTGATCTCACCATGGATGAACATTGTTAAATACATACCGGGTACCCCCCAAATTGGATGGAGTCCATGATCATATTTCTCCCTTCAAATAGCAATATATTGGGTATACTATATAATTATATCATACACTATATATACACTATATATACACTATATATACATACATACATACATACATACATACATGCATCCATCCATCCATCCATGCATACATGCATACATACATACATACATACATGCATGCATCCATCCATCCATCCATCCATCCATGCATCCATGCATCCATGCATCCATGCATCCATGCATCCATGCATCCATACATACATACATACATACATACATACATACATATGATATATTCAATCCATGGATTGCCAGGAAGAACACAGTGGAGACCGGCAACATCTTCACCTCGCAATGCCTGGGCTCATCATCAGTCCCTAGACTTAGATGTTTTCTGAGGATGGGAAGTCTTTTTCGAGGAACAAATTGAGGTTGAGGATGATTGAGTGCGTTTACACCAGGTTTTTTTGGGAGCTGAGAACCACTTGCATAATTTTTGATTGGACACCGAAATCCCAGAGATCCAGCTGCCCAGGTATGCGTCTGATTGGCTAATTAAGCACTGCAGCTTTCGCGCAGGTTGCGAAAGCGCAGCTTAAACACGCAAGTGTCGTGATTTCTGCCTGGTGGAAAATCTGTCGTACAGGGACGGGGAAGTGCCACCATTCTGCCTGAAGAGGCTGGTGAAATTCGTGCAAGTGGAAGTAGCTCACCGGATTTGTATCCAAACTTGAAAACAAGAGTATCAACGCTGTCAATAAAAGGAAACCGTCATCACTGTGCCCAAAGTTTTGAGACGTCCCTGAATAGGACAATGTCCAGCAGTTTTTTTTTTGCAACCTGGGCTACCTTCCCGAGGGCCAATGCCAGAAGCGACCTTGGCTCGAAGTGACCCACTGGTGTGCAGCCGTAAAGACCTTGCGATATCTGAGGATGGCTCGAAATGACACAAGAAGTTGGTTGGTACAAAGTGCCCCATACTACAAAAACTACAGTTTGTAGATATATCTAGAGTTACTTATACAACAACTAACTGGAGGGGGCACCAGCTTGTATAAAATCCAAACTAATCTCATAGTCACAATGTCTATCTTTGGGGCTACCAGAAGGAATTTATGGGATCCATTGGTACCCCATTTTGGGTTGGCAGGGCGACATCTGAAGGGTCAAGTGCAACGATGACCAAAAACTGTAGGTCAACATGGGTTGAGATCCATTTTGACCGATACTGATACCAACTTTTCTGATCTTTTCCGGTTTGAATACTGGAAAGCATGATCTTCTTACCAGTTTGGTGATTTAGGGTGGAAGAAAAATATAACCAGCCAACAATTGTGGGACACTTCGATTCTCCGGAATCTTTTTTGGGGAACCCCCCTCAGCAGGAAAGCACCAAAAATACATGGGGAAGGCTTTTCCCTTGCCCTCTGGACATCTATATATAACAGCCTAACATAGCTATGGACATTCATCATTTTGAAAAGGTAAATCATCTACAATTGGACCATTTTCCATAGCTAGGTTATACTGCCAGTAAGCCAACTGCCAACTGACTGCAATTGGACCCTCCGAACGAGCCAAGGCCAAACAAACCGTCCAACAAAGCAGCTTGGATCTGATGGGGTTGGCGACCTGTATGATACGTCCAAGGTCCAAGGGCGATTGACACTCAACATGGCCATGATGAAGCTTGACTTTCTCAGCAGTTGTGCAGATTCCTTTGGACACTGTGGGGTCAAATAAACTGAAATCACTTCCAATGACGAGCTGTAGGTGATGTATGCAATACAAACATACAACATATTCTATATACACATAAACGTAGATGTATATATATATATATATTATAGATATTAATTCCCATAATTACATACACACACACTATATATAATTATATAATTATATATATATATATATAAATATGTATACATATATATATATATATATCATACATAATTGACAAGCAGGGTCATATGAAGCCATGGGGTGATCCTCAGCCCAGTCATAAGTGCAAACATCATCAGTGCACCTTCGCGAGGGAGGTAACCTCCAAAAAACTAGTATGAAGAGGCTGGAGAGGAGGAAACTTCCATTTTCGACAGGATCAAGAGTTTCTTTTTTTCCCAGACATTTGACCATGTTTGACCATTTTCGAATAGATTCTCCTCAGATCATTCTTCGGCCACAAGAGGTCCAGGGGTCACTGCGGAATGGCTGAAGAAAGGCCCGGGCTGGACGGACCCTTTGATGCCACTGCCATGGTTCAATTGTCACTGGATTTCTGTGGCTGTCAAGTGGGGAGCCAGTTGGATCTACGTATTGTTTTCCAAGCAGATCAGTGATAGTTCCGAAAAAATATGATTGATTTTGGAGATATTTGGAGATATTTTGAATAGCTGGCCCTGTCATAATATGAGAAGCACCACAAGCTTCTGGCCGATTCACATCTCCAGGATAATGTGCATATCATCTTACCCATTTTTTTCAGCACTCGTCAGCAGTTTGAATACCTTCAAAATGGCCCATTTCTATCGGGAAGAAATATTTTGTCCAGTCATAACAGTTTTAATAGGTCACCGTATCTCCGCGTCTCCTCGACAATCGGTCGACACCCAGGGATCGTCATGTCAGGTGTGACACAGAAGATTGAGGAGGCCAAAGAGGAGTTGCCGGCCGCGTATTGAACAAAGGTCAAAATGGGGGCTTCCAGAAATGGGAATACCCCAATATTGCCAATAGCTGGATGGTTTATTTCATGGAAAATCCCATCTATAAATGGAGCTACCCCCCATTTCAGGAAATGCCCAAATAGACGTCAGAATGTATGTATGAATAAAAGTCAGGCTACATGTCAGACAAATGTCAAAATTGATGCCAGGACAAATGTCCGAATGAATGTGTGAATCTATCCTCTGGTAATTTAACATAGCTATTGAAAATGGCCATTTATAGTTGATTTTCCCATTAAAAATAGTGATTTTCCATTGCTATGTTAGTTTACCAGAGGGTAATAGTTTCAGAAGATACGTCACAATTCATGTCATGTCCGAAGATTCGTGTCATCCTGTCGTTACGGTGGAGATCACCATGCATCTTGGGCTTTTCCTACGGCATCGAACATGGCAATGGGCAATCAGCCATGGTTTTTTGAGGATTTTCCCATTAAAATAAAATCCATTTATCAGAGATTTTCTAATCTTTTTTCCATGGTCGCAGGACACTAAGCGCATGGTTCAGGAGGTCAAGGGCGCACCCGAGCTGTTGGGACACCGAGCTGACCTTTGAGGTGGAAAAATGAGGGATTTCTCCTCTGGTATGGGGTTTTTGTGCGTAAAACTATCATAAACCACCACATGACTGGGAATGGTAAACATACCACCTATAAAAATATGGTAATGACTGGGGGATGTTTTTTTTTTTGTTTTACCCACATTCATGAACTTGATCCATTCCTTCATTACCAATAATCACTTAGATTACCTAGATTTGATGAGTAATATGTATACCCTAGGGTAAACAGATGGGTTTCAATGGAACTTCATGGAGTTGGGGGAACCCAAGCATTTGTATGGGACTATTTCATTGGATATATGATGTGTACCTAAATTAATGGGTAAACTAAGATATCAGATAGATGTGGAGTTTACCCACGGTGTCCCGAGGCAAATTATCCACAAATTGCGGGTTTTCCACATCCATATTTGTTTACAGGAGGGTATCAGGGTATCCTCTGGTAAGTACAGCTATGGAAAATGGATAAACATTGCCCGTTTGCAGATGATGTACTTATTGCAAATGGTGTTAAAAATACCTATGTTAGATTACCAGATGGTAATCAACAAAAAATAGTGATACTTTACAGGGATATGTCACCAAAAAGCAGTTTTTTTTTTTGTGACCTGTTGATGGAAATATATGAAACTAACCAGCTAAAGATTATGTCAGGTTTGCAGGGTATTGAAGATTTTTGAACTAGTCACGCCGTGACGGGTGGCCTGTGGGTGTCAGCGCCTTTTTTTCATTCAAGGACGCCACTTGCAGAGCTTTCCCATCTCTTTACACATTTGGTCCGGTGTGAACTTTTCGTTCACGTTCTTATTGCGAGGCCACAGCCATTGGTGTAAGCAAACAGAAAGAGTTTCTGGTGTTTCAACCCTTTCCACCAACACGAGAACCACGAAGAAAGGACAAAATCAAGCATTTGAACATCAAGTTTACAACCAAACAAAACAAACCCACTTAAATATGTCACTAACACCGTGGCCTGGTAACCCTTCCTCAGCCCCCCCCACACCATATATATATACATACACAAGTTACTTCAACATGTTAACAACGTAGTATCAAAAGCGTCTTCCAAGTTACTTCAACATGTTAACAACGTAGTATCCAGTATCAAGAGCGTCTTTCAAGTTACTTCAACATGTTAACAACATAGTATCATGAGCGTCTTCCGTCTTCCAAGTTACTTCAACATGCTAACAACGTAATATCAAGAGCGTCTTCCAAGTTACTTCAACATGTTAACAACGTAGTATCAAGAGCGTCTTCCAAGTTAGTTTAACATGTGTTGTCAACGTAGTATCAAGGACGTGGTCGTCAGGACGTCAATACATCCCCCCACCCCACCCCACCCCACCCCACCCCACCCCACCCCACCCCATATAAATGACAAAAATGACCCAAAACACACAGGCCACCGGTCACGGCGTCACCAACTAACCAGCCAAAGATTAGGTCAGGTTTGCAGGGTATTGAAGATTTTGCTGGCTTGAATCATCTTGTTTTCCTCGTGAAAATTGGTCCATTTTGGGGATATACATCATTTTGAGGCAAACCCAGAAGGCTTATGTTCTAAGGCCCATTCGCCAGTGATGAAGTGGGATGCACATGAAAACTGAGATTTTTTAGCCACCAAGGATCTCTGGAGCTGTAGAGGATGCGACGTCCAAGGCGAAGAAGGTGACCGCCCAGATGTTGGAGATGATTATAGCTTCATTTAGCTTAATTGTCACTAATTGGATGAATATCATTCAATAAATCCATTAACTTATTTTAAGGAGAATTCTTGATATTTTGAAGATTATTACTACTAGTACTACTTTTTCCCACTCATTTTTATATTTGCGGATGAAATTTGGTGAAGAATTGCGGCATCCAGGGGGATAAGATACAATAATATACATATATGTCTGGGATCAGATTGTATGTAATCGTATATATATATGCATATATATATATACATATGTATATATATATATACATATATACACATAATACGTATATATATATATACATACATATATACATACATATATATATATACACATATATATATATATATATATATACGCGCAACGCCTGGGTTCTGCCCAGGCGTTGCAGCGTATATATGTCACATTCACGAACAAATGATGTTGCAAATTACTGTAATTCCTATGGGAAAACAAACACAGGTACTAGAGACTATCAAACAAACAAGGTCACAACACCCGAAATTCCTATGGGAAAAACAGAAACGGCATAACACCTGCAATTCATGGAAAAAACAACAAAGGTAATAGCAGATCTTAAACTCTCAAATCGTGAAAATTAAAAGTCAAAACACCCGAAATTCCTATGGGAAAAACAAAAACGGTATTAGGGAATATTAAACTCCCGCCCCCGTTAAACTTTACATGCAATTGGGAAGA
>Ga0126342_10021745_pt1 | contig 10664 bp, 9 predicted proteins | sample Cyp1metagenome_FD_92528 | JGI IMG/M metagenome (GOLD analysis project Ga0126342, IMG submission 92528) | Coral microbial communities from Lord Howe Island, Old Settlement Bay, Australia - Cyphastrea 1 metagenome | ecosystem: Host-associated > Invertebrates > Cnidaria > Coral ...
CATGTACAAGACTGTTCAAATAAACTATTGCAGAAAGGTATTGTGCGTGACTGCATAACCATGTGTTTTGACATCTGTACCATTAACATACGTGTGAGCATTCGGGTTCGTGGGCTTCATCTTTTTATAAAATCGTCCAACTATAGATATATCTACCATAAACCCTAGTTCATCCACTGATAAGCCAACTTAGCTAAGTATGGCGGGGTTGGCCTCGTACTGACCAGCAGACGTCTTTTGGAACTAGATTGCATATAGTTTAAAAAACATCCAACAAATGCATCAGGAAAAACAAGAACACAAGTATATAATGAAGGGGGCAATGGGTCGTCGGCCGTTCTCCTTGTTGGGATGTGGTGTTTTTTGAGGGAGTTTTTATGCAGCGTCAACGTCTGGACGCAGGAATGTATCGATGTATCGTGAGAACGCCGCATCATTTGACAAAGGTAGTGACCGTCCAGCGCTCTTGCCAAAAAAGAAGAATCATTGTTCTTTCCACAGGGGTTGGTAACTGTCCCATTTTGGGTATATTGGACATCACCTTATAGTAGCCATGGCATTGACCATATACCTAATGATTGGGTGATGTTCAATGGGGACATTTAATGACCCATGTTCTAGGGCACTTTGCCAACACTTGTATTTTGGCCATTGCTGGAACTGTCAATGGAAGAACCAAGGATCACCGCACCCGGAAGCGACTCTGTGAGAGCTGTGCGGCCGGGACGGAAACGTTCCAAGGAACTTGCCGACCCTGCCAGGAGCGGTGTGAAGTCTTGAGATGTTCGGGAATCATCCCCCCAAACAAGATCCGAGTGCAAAAATGTCATAGGACCATAGGAACTGATCAATCCATGAAACAACGACAGGTTGACCATTTCAGGAAATGGGTTCCCCTGGCTTTGACCTTTCCTGCGCTCTGGTTGACCCGATTCAATTTGAGATCTATTTCGATAAGACAAACCAGGTGCTCCTTTATAGGCATGGCACGATTGGGTCGTGCTTGATTCTTGTTGACCCAGTCACTGAGCCCGCTGTTTCTTTCAAGCAAAGGATGGTGGACCACCAAAGATCGAATGTAGATGACCCATTATTGTTGGACATGTTGAAAATGGGCATGGCATGTGGGATCATATTTCACATAGCTTGGTTTCAACCATAGCAACCATAGTTGCATCGTAGATGACTTGGTCTAGCCAGTTATCCCAGTTTTGGATCAATCTCCATTCCTTTAGTCATTTGGCATGGCACGAATCATCAAAAATGGATGGATTTTTTTGTGTTCACTGTGTTCAAACAGGAATATTTCAACATTAATGCATCGATTGATCGATTGATCATCCATGTTGAGCCTCCATTGGTTGATAATAGGATGGTCAATGGGAAACAAACCGCTGACCGCCGGGCCAGGCGGGGTATTTCTCGGACTTGCCCGGAAGTCCGAAGTGCTCACCGTGTTCGGCGGGCAGCTTCCAAGGATTTCCAGGAGATGCGCGACACGAGAAATTGGGCAGTTGGGATCCGCCTTGTTGTTCGATGGTCCTGGAGATCCCACAAGTTCACCCAGCGGGATAGGTCGACTTAAATGATAGCCATGGTGATGAGCTCCATGACTATACCATCTGGTAATCAAACATGGCTGAAAAATCTTCATGGCTAGTTTGATGTTTTTTTTTTTCATTCCCTACATTTTCCCGAGGATTTTCCACCGAAGCATTTTTATACAACAGCAGGGGGTAATTCCATTAACACACATTATTCATCATTAAGAAATATTATAAATCATAAACCACTATTAATCATGACTATATTGATTATATATTCCATTCTTAGTCATGGCTGTGGTAAACCCAATGATAAACCATCCCCAAGTCATCACCATTTTTCTGGGTGAATTGGTGGATGTTTACCATCCCCAAATTTCTGGCAGCTTTATGGCATTGAATCCCACAGTACTAACCATTCAATATCATTCCAGTACTAGCCCTTATAAAAAATAATGGTTAGTAATGATTAATAAGCATGATTCATATACTAACCATCATTCCATGAAAATAGGCCTTATACATTTTTTTTCCCTTATGCATTACTAACCATCATGGCCATGAGTAGTCATACTATTAATACTCTAACTATAAACCACTATTAATAGTATAAACCACTATTATAAATCATAAACCACTAAATTAACAACTATTAACCATTGGTTGGTAATGGTTAATCAACCACTATGAACATCTATGAACCATGATTCTTCCATCACCAGGACAGAGCAGCTGTCAGCTGTGTCCTGCTGGCAGCTTCAGTTCACAGTCCGCCTCAGCTTCCTGACACTTGGCTGGCTGGCGGCTGAATCACCAACTGGGCACGAAAACTAGGGAAAATTGGTTGATTTCACCTTGGAACAATGCGGATTTCACCCTGGGAAAATGGGGGATTTCATATCTTCGGACCACAATCAACTGCCATTTGTAGGTCGGATTTCCCGGTTCTGCCTACCGCTGGGGACAGGAGACATAAATCATGGCTATTTCTCGAGGGAAAAGCGGATGATCAGCAGCTTCTTTCAAGGACTTTCCCTTCTTCAGGCGTTTTGAGAGTTTGAACGCATTTTCACGATCTTCAGTGTGCATCATGTAGGTATTAGACTGTGAGTCTACTAAAAAAGTGGGTTCCTGAAACCATGCGCTCGGAGATCAGGATTGTCAGATGCGAAGATGATGTGTTGGTGAATTTGAAAATTAACTGCTTAGAGGAACCTGTTTGTTTGCCGTCACTGATGCAAATCATGTGGTACTGTATAGGACGTTTCCCAAATGTCAAAGGAACAGGTATGGTTTCTGGTTTGGGCTTTCCGATATCAAGTGGATTGGCAATGAAAAGTTGGGACCTCATGAACCGCATATGGTAATGTCACCAACTATTCCGGCTGATTGATGGTTGGTATATAACTGAGTTCTATCCCTTGATGCAATGTATCCACTGAAACAAGGAAGCAAATCACGTCTTTCCCAAACTCCTCCGGGAGGTAAACTCATCATTGTGGCCCCCAGTTATTCTTCTTGGTTTCGAACTTCCAATGAACTATATATATATATAGATAGTTACTATATGTTACTATAGTGATTAGGTTGGTTTCGAACCCCCCATGGAACTATGCTCACTATAGGTTTATTTCATTGCCACCCAGCAGTCCGCCCCAATCTGCCCATCGGATGCCGTCAGGTACCAGTTGTACCGATACCTGGGACGCCACCAACCCAGAGGCGAGGCCGCGCTGGGCTGCTGCAGGCAGGGAAGGGGCGGCAGAAGTTGAACTTTGAGGTGAACGGATTATTCCTGGATAGTTTTTATGATCTTCCCTCTGGTAAACTAACATAACTATGGAAAATCACCATTTTTAATGGGAAAACTCACTATAAATGGCCATTTTCAATAGCTACGTTAAATTACCAGAGGGTATTATATTAATTGCTTATAGACAAAAGGATGATAGATGATGATAGATTTCACGCCGCAAACGTATGAACACACATATTTTGGTGGTCAAGATTTACAGTTTTTCTTGCTTTTTGGTGTGGTACAGCCAGGGGACCCTACAGTTGGGTGAATGATTTCCAATGGATGGAACCGATGTGAAACCCTGGAAGCGTGAGCAAAGTATGTGGGCGTTTCTCAAGATAGGGGGTACCCAAAAAAAGATCGGTTTCTCTGTAAAAAAGTGACACATTTGCATGATTTCGTCTGGATAATCATAGGTTAATAGGTGAATCCAGTTTCAGAAACTGAGCAGTAGCTGGGACACACCCAAAAAATCGATGTTTGGAACATTTTTGGAACAGGATGGTGATCATAGATGTCCTTTTCCCATTGGTTGGTTGATTAATAGAGGGGTTTGTTTACCCCTTTAACAACAGGTTTCTATGATGATAGATGGTATACCAGCTCCCGGCCCCTCTATTTTTACCAAAAGGACATTATTGATGGTGATCTCAGTATCATCTTCCATCAGCGGTGAGATTGGAGATGGCTGCTGATTGGTCGATCCATAAAAAACCCAGGTTTTTTTTCAGTTTTTTTCAGTCATCGAAAGCAACCGCGGCCCAAGCAACAATTCAACAACTAGTTAAACATGTTAAACCAAGTAAACATGGTGAAAACATGGTGATATAACATATATAACTTGTAAATCCATGCCATTTTGGTCAAGGAATCAGGAAAAAAATGGAAAGCCCAGATTTCTGGTGAAATGCCCAACATTTCCATGGAAAATCCCGAAATCTTCCCTGATTCATCCTGATTCCAGGTTCTGCTGCCTGCGAAACCTGCTTGGTGGGTGCCAGCTGCGAGCCTGACGCCAATGGCGTCTATGGGCCGCTGGGGCAGCTTTTCTTAGGACTTTAGGATGATTTCGAATTCTGCTAGAAAGTTTCCTGTTTCTGATACGTGTTACATGAGATGAGTTTGAACTTGTTCTCGATGATTTTTACTTGTTACAGCAGATTTTCGGGACTTTGGAGCTGCCTGAGGGTTTCAATGAGTCAAAAATCAATAAAAATCATGGGGGACCACTTGATGGAGCTGGAATGCGATCGGTTTTCTATCCGACATCATCACCTCTCATTTTTCTAGCCATTTTGTTCGTAGTTGTAGATCAATATAAACTGCAAGTTTCGGTATGCCAAAGAACAAAGGCCTCGAAGATTCTGGACCAGGGAAACCATAGTGACCCTGGGGAGCTGAAGCTCATTTTTGATACCCAGGATAGGGTGCAGAAAATTTGTTGCCCAGCTCCCATGGTTAATCGCCAAGGTCCTCCATTTTCGAATGGTTGCTTTGAGGTATGACGAAAAATGGCGAATCCATTTGTTAAAAATGGCTCCCCATAGTTCTTAAGATGGCCATAATTGAGGTATCCACCATTTCTGAAGAGCCACCTCTTTGGCTTAGGAACTTTACCAACTCGGATGGCTTCTACCTATTCCCAGCCGAGTACCTTTGGCGGTTTGGCGCGGGAGCGGTACTGTACTGGTACTGGAACTGGATGGTTTCCTACTTGTGGTTTCAGCCAGTTTTTTTTTCACTCTGAAGAAGTACGAAAACCACATGACAACAATATACCATATATATATATTTCAAATATAAATCATTATAAATCATCATGGGAGAATAGTGGATAATCATCCCAGAATATACCATCATTGGTTGATGCGGAAAGCCAGGATGGTGGTGTTCACCCCTCAGGTTTCATGCTGCGCCATGCTGCGCCATGCTGCGCCATGCTGCGCTCCGAGGCTTCTGCATACTATGCCTCAGTCGCCGTGGCACGGCTGACCGTGACATCCGTATTGGAACAAGATCAGCATGTTTCAGAGGTTGAGGTGCCACAGAGGTGAGGTTTCAGAGTTTGACTCGGCATTCTTGGGAGAGTCCTGGGTAAACCTTGGTGGACTTCTTTCCATGGTTGGCTACGGAAGGTGCTCCTAAGCTGGAGGGTTGCAAGTTCCTAAACTTCAAGTCGTTTTGTTTGAGAGCGTGTCCAACTCCATTGGTTAATCATCACATTCTCAATATGACAACAGGATGATTCATATACATTCATGATCAATATGACAACAGGATGAGAGCGCCCCAGAAATCTGGGCAACCCCCCCTTTCTGAAGGCGGGCCATCTTCGGCAACCGTTCGCCATCCCCGGCCGAGGCTTTATCCGCTCTTCCGTTGCAACCACGGGAACGGCCTGGCGTGTCTGAAGGGCGGAAGATGCTACGTGCACCCGGAGACCCAGAAGGAAGCGATGACGGGACCCATGTGGCCTGGCGATGTCGAACGCATGGTGGATCTGGGGCATCCATAGTTGATATAATTATAGTTACCCTCTGGTTATTTAACATAGCCATGGAAAATCACCATTTTTAATAGGTAAACCATCTATAAATGGGCCATTTTCCATGGCAAACTGTTAGTCATAACCAGAGGGTACATGGTTGACATATCATTCTCCCAGGCTAGCCGGCTAGCTTCTTATGATTCTTTGCCGGCCCAAGGTGTGGGACGTGTCGGCCAGGCGCTGAACCAACCCCGCTGGTTATTTTTTAGGTGATTCGGGTTTTTTATCCCCCTAAAAAGGGCCTTATTTTAGGTGAGTGAAGTAGAAAAAAAAATTACCCAGATATATGTTTCATACCCTCCAGAAAATAAAAAACATGGCTTGCGGGAAAATCCCATGGATTTCTAGTTTGTAGTTTATTTTCTTAGCCAGGAAGCTTCATTTAGTTCGGGGATTTTCCAGCTTGACACCGAAGGGTACCCCGTAGTCTTGGGTCCAGGCTTTCGATTGGGGAGTCTTGTTGATCTAAGAGGAAGGGGTAAACATTGACAGGGGCATCTCAGTATGACAAGGCTGCGACATTGGGTGCCCATTACATCCCATTACGATGTATATTTGCACCATGCAAGTTAAATGATAGCCCACAGCGTGACATGGTGTAGAACCACCATTTCTTGTGAAGATGAGATAAGAGTCCCTTCCCCTAATGTCAAATACCCCTGGAAGCCCTGCTGAAACCCATGGGATCTGGGCATATTTTTTGGGGTCAGTTTAGGCGATGCGATCAGAAAAAGTGGCTCCACTGAGATACCAAATTTGGTGAGAGAAATTGGTGGGGGACACGGGGACGCCCCAAGTTTATCACAAGTTGATGGTGTTCAGGTTGACAAATCCAAATGATATAATTAAATTTGGTTGTAAGTTGTATCCCATTATACCCCCATAACTATGGTTGGTGGTATGCCAAATAATTATAATTTCTCTGATGACATTTGCTACCAAATAAAGTCTTTGATGACCTCTGATATACTACTATAAATTTGATGGTATTATATTTTCTGGTAATTCAACATAGCGGCAGAAAATCACCATTTTTGATATCTAAATCATGTATGAATGAAGCATTTTCATCCATTTTCCATAACTTTGTGAACTTACCTGAGGGTGATTCCAAAAAATAACATAGCTACAGACAATGATCAGAAAGTCACCATCACTCAATGGATTGGTTTCTGCGGGAAAATCTACACCGGAAACCATCGATTTTCCCACTATTCATATGGGGTTTTCCCGTAAAAATTTCCCTTAAATCCATTGACATACCATATCCCATTAATATCCCATTGAATCACTATAACATTCCATTAAATCACGATAAAATCCCATTAAATCACTATAAATCCCATTGAATCACTATAAAATCCCACTGAATCACCAGATGTTTCCCATTTTCTTCAGGGATAAACAGCCATTCGGCGAAGCCACCGGCAGGCTATGCCAAGCCCATCGGGCAGCCCTTGGAGCTATGTCGCCACTGCGGCTCCAGGCTATGGATCAATACCTATTAATACCATTTTTAGGGGGATGAACATCCATTTACCAGCTATTTTGATGTTCACTACAGGGGTACAAGGTTTTGACACTGCCATATTTTTCCATATGTTTTGTTATTTTTTCCTATGTTGGAACCTGGTGTGGTGAGCATACTTCTGGTGAGGGTGCTAGCTCTGACAAATGAACATGATGATATCACATGAGACAGCAATATTACCATCTGATAAATTAGCATAGTTTCTGAACATCACTTTGAACATCACCAGTTTTTAGTGGTTTCACTACTCTTCCAACCCCTACAGTATCTGCCAGGGTCTATGTTAATTTACTGGAGGGTATATGATACATTAATAGGGATATGATAGGGATATTGTGGGGATGGGAATCTACCCTCTGGTTATTTAACGGTTTGCGAACTGGGATATCACCATTTTTGATAGGCAAATCATCATGCTTGTCATCAAATTCGATGTGCTATTTTCCATAGCTATGTTAGATAACCAGAGGGTATGATACATTCCACGCTTCACACTTGGTGCATCACTGGAATTTTGGGGTGGAATATTTTGAGATCAGCTCGAATATCTGGCTATGTCGAAACGTCAACATCAATGAAGCAACCGACTACCAACGGCGGATTGCTTGGGGTGCAACCGATTCTTACCAAATGATCTCTGGGTCTGTTGACACCCAAATTCCCGAAGGAATTCTAACCGAACGGCATCAGGAGCCAGCCATTCGAATGGGCGTTTTTTCCCCCACGATTTTTTTGGGACACCCAAAAATACCTAGCCCCAGCTGCTCCCCTCCCTGGCTAGGACGATGAATTTTCTGGGCCTCGGTCTCCAACTGCTGACGGTGTTTTGCATGGCCGCCTTCCTGATGATTGCACCCTGGCGATCAAACGATTTTGGACGTTTTTTGGAGGATGGGAAAACGATCATGAGGTTTCCTCCATCGTTTTTGATGAGCTTGATGTTTCCAAGCGTTTTGGCACCACTGGGGGCTAAAAATATGTGGCATGATGTAATGGGTCATCATTGGGATATCACAAAGAAAGGACCAGTCCATCAGTGTTTACGGTTTACCACTTTATAGCAGCCCCAAAATAGATGCCGAAAAAATCAGACACCTGGAAATATGAAGTACTGTGAAGTAAATGTCATGTAGTTCGCATCCTGGAAACACTGAAATCGGCATCTTTTTTTTGGGGGGGGTGCTATAGCACCTTTCTGCTAAAAGTTGAGCCTCAGATGGGAGCACCCTGAGAGTTTGATGAAACTCTCTGGGGCACCAAGTTTTTGGCTCAACAATGGGTACTCGATGGTACGATCATGATACACCATTGCACTTTGGGGTGGTGGTTTCAAATATCTTACATTTCTTTGTATATTATATACACGCATATTTTTTTCCCGTGGCATGATCCATTGATTTGTAGAATCATCCTGAATATTCCACATATCCCATTGATATCCATTGACTTTATGACCTTTCTCCATCCAATGACTCGTATCTCAAGAGAGATTTTCTCCCAAGCGCCTGGCCTAGGTGAACTTTCTGTCGGACTACAGCAAACCCAAGAACATCCTTTCCATCATCCTGAAACAGTTCTTCAACTACACCCAGCCGCTCAGCAGTGGGGAGAAACGGTGGGTTTATAGGTCGGTGAAGTTGGTTGGTGAAAGAAAGAAGAAACGAGGGGAGTTTGAGCAAAGATTGGAGATATAGGAGTAATAAGGAAATGATGGATAACCTGATTGGCGATGTTTGCTTTTTCGGGCAGTTGATTGAGGACTATTCAATATACTGCTGCTAAAACTATCAACCAGTCAAAGGGTATCCCAGGAACACATTGTGCCGCAGAGACGCCGTTTGTGGTTGCCGTTTGTGGGGCCCCGAAATGAGGAGATTCACTGCTATGCCATGGTTTCTACAGGGAAGTGTTTAGTTTATGATTGCAGGACGCCCCCCCCAGTTACTATATATATAATATATATAGTATATATATATACTGTAATAATATATATATATATACATATGTATACATTTATATATATAATATATATATATAATATATAATATATATATATAATATATATATATATAATATATATATATATAATATATATATAATATATATATAATATATATATATAGTATATATATATAGTATATATATATATATACATATTATACATATATATATATATATATATACATATTGTGGGATTACGGCCAAACACCTCGTCTTGCCCGAGGCACTCTCTAAACACTGGTAAAAAGTGGGTCATTCTGGCATTCCTGAAAAGCTTAGGTAGGGGACCTGTGCGTCGTTGCACAAGTCATCCTGAACCCTAACACCATAGCATTTCACAGCCTTAAACCCTAAACCATAAGCCCTAAACCGAAACCTCAAAAAACAATTGGAAAGTCAAGAGAAACCCTGGGAACCTAAACACATAAACCCTAAAATCATAATTCTAAACCCTAAAACCTTTGAACCTAAAAGTGATGTTGGGCGACACGGGATGTCTGCACGTAAGATTACTGTTCTGATTGTCTATTATACAATACGTATTAGTATTATCTATTTTTGATTGCTCTTTTTTTTCCAGCGCTATCACTCTACTATCACTATTAGTTTTGTGATTATCACTATCACGATCACTATGATATTGCTATCAGTATCACTGATCTACTGATCACTATTACGATGGTTTATTTTTTTCCTTCCACTCTGGTAAATAAACATAGACCCTGAAAATCACCAATTTTTAATGGAAACTAGTCTTCCAACTCCTATCTGCCAGGGTCTATGTTAATTTACCAGAGGGTCAATGCCTCAACTTTCCATCCTTTGCCCTGGAAGAACCGTCGCCTTTTTGCGACACTCAGGATGGCAACGGCCGTCCTGTCGACAGGCGGGAGGTTACCCTCTGGTTATTTCACATTTATAGATGGTTTACCTATGAAAAATGGTGATTTTCCATGGTTTTTAGGTTACAAGAAAAGCCAATACCACAGCATAGCATGGCATACTATGCCGACACAGTCCCCATCAGTGAACATCCCGACTAGGGGCCCGACGGCCCATCGACCCATGGGGTCTCCCCGAATTTTTGCTGGTTGAATTGAGGGAGCCAGCGATGAATGCATCACGAAAAATCGAACATCCGGAGAAGCCAACCTTTTGGAAGATTCTTGTTGGTACGATTGTTTTTGTGTCTCCATCATGTCTGGTCAAGTTTTACATTTACTGTATAATCACGAAAAATCG
>Ga0126342_10021746_pt1 | contig 10664 bp, 13 predicted proteins | sample Cyp1metagenome_FD_92528 | JGI IMG/M metagenome (GOLD analysis project Ga0126342, IMG submission 92528) | Coral microbial communities from Lord Howe Island, Old Settlement Bay, Australia - Cyphastrea 1 metagenome | ecosystem: Host-associated > Invertebrates > Cnidaria > Coral ...
CCAGCACCAGCACCAGCACCAGCACCAGCACCAGCACCAGCACCAGCACCAGCACCAGCACCAGCACCACCCACCACTATCACCACCGCCACCATCACAACCCACTGCTATCACAGCCGCCACCATAGCAACCACAAGTATCACATCCAGCATCATCACCACCACCATTCCCACAACCACCGCCATCACCACCACCACCAGAACCACCACCAGAACCACCACCACCATCACAACCATCACGACCACCGCTATCACCCTTGGCCATACTGATCTGCTTTGCACGGCTGCAACACCTTGGCTGTCCACCCCCACTGTTTGAGCACCTCACGGACCCCGGCCGTTTGGATGCCGTAGGGCAAGGGGCGCATTTCATACACCGACTGGATGTTCACATGCTGAAAGGGCTTGTCCGGGTAGAGCTCCTTGTGCACCGCCTCAGCATCTCTGCAAAGCACTCGAATGCCGAAACGATTACCAAATCTGGTTAATGCCACTCCACGATCACTGACTTTCAGGTGATGCAGGGCTTCTTGTTTCTCAAGACCTGGAAGCCAGATGACGGAAAATTCTTCTGCCGGACCTTTTCCATCTGCTCTTCGTGGCTCCAGGCAAATGCCATCCTGCCCCGATCTGCTTTGGAGTCCATCGGTGCAAACACAAGGAATCCTCATGTGAACCTGAAAGTACTCCGCATCCTCTGGAGAGGTTGTCTTGCCTTTGGTCCAAAGCGCACAAGATTCCATAGGTCAACCACAACTTGATCTAGATCACAATCCACCGGAGCGTGAAAACGCTTGCAGCCTAGGCCGCACGGGTCGCCCTTGCAAAGGAGCAGGCGCGGCATCGCCTCGATAATCTTTTTCACTGGCGAAGTGGTGAAGTCTTTCCACTGGCCTGGCCACTCGTCATGCCAGACGATCGCCTTGAACGTTTTTGTTTCGATTGGTTGCGTGGATGCAACACTGGCATCTTGCTTGCGAACCACTGAAGAGTCGCCCAACTGGACAATGGATCCCTCTATGGGCACGATCTCTTTCGTGGGGAGATAGATGGTGGGAAACCGGAGATCCACTACCGGCATCAACCCCTGGCTTGCCGGTGGAACAGGTGTTGTGGTAAGAATTGCAAGGGGGTCCACGGTGACGGATTTGTCCGCCCGCAGAAATGGCCCCACATCATCAAGTGTGCCAAAAGCCACGCCCGTCTTGTCCGCAGCAACGTTCTCGATGTCCAGCTGACGGAGTTGTCTTCGGACACAAATGTGCCAGCAACGAGCCCCAGGGATTTGGGGTCCATGTTGACTGCGTGCCCCATGGAGTGCAAGTTCTCCTTTTTCTTTTCAGATACTGCTGCCTTGTACTTGGAGTGGGCTCGAAATCGGATCTGCTTCTCCAGCTCGTCTGGTTTTACCCAAAAAGGAAATTGTGCTTGGGCTGGGAGCCCAGGGCCTTGAGGGCAGCCCAAACATTCCGGCTATTGAGTGCGGCCTCAATGGGGCCCCCTCCAATCTTCTTGATGGCCAAGCTTGCTCGCTCCTCAGTTTTTTCGGTGGGGACTCCATGTCGATGTAGAAGATCGCGCAGCTCAAAGATCACTTGCTCGTCTCCTTGCAGACGTCCCCGCGCATAGAGGCAACCTTCATTGTTCACCAAAAGTCCCGCACGCCACATTTCTTCATCAGGAAGTAGATGATGCTCCCAATATCCGACGGTATGTCCCAAGTGCATGAGAGCCACCGTTCCACATGTATGCATGCCCGTCTGAGAAAAAAACTCAGCATTGAAGGATACCACCAGGGTCCTTACCACCAGAACTTGTCTAGCAGTTTCTGCAAAGTCCCAGATCTGTTGTCGGGCCTGATGATCCAAGCCATCCCAGCAGGTGACCTGAAGGGTGTTGCCAATGACCTTCATCTCCACATAGATCCAATGCCCATGGAGAACTGCACATCCACGAAGAACACCATGTAGCGCTGCCACAAACCAGTGATTAAGCATGACATCACTGGTATATTGGATCAGCAGAGAGCATTGCATGGAGGGAATCCATGTGCATTTGCTGAACTGGTTCATCTCATAGAGCATGCGCCTTGCCCATTTGTCAATGCACTCATTGCCAAGAGCTTTCTCACAATGGTCAAAAGACCCCCAGGCGCATATCTCATGGTGCATGTGGTACTGAACGAACTTGACATCGTGCATGACTCGTTCATCCAATCTCCACTCGTTGCCCTCAGCATCGACGATCTGCTTGTAGTAGACATGATGCAAGCCAGGTGGTACATTTCTCATCACTTCGAAGACAAAGATGCCCGTCATGACCTCCATGGTGTAGTCGGTGGTGTGCCCATCCACGTGCTTGAGGACCACTGTGACCATGATGTTCCTGTACTCGATAGCCTTCTTTTGTCTCTTGTCGCGATGGTGTAACTCTAATGATCCAACTACCGCTCCATGAGTGATGTCATAGTCATTGGGAAGCTTGCCATACAAGTCCATAAGACTCCGCAGGGTACCTCCACCTTGAAGTCTTCGTTCCGCCTCCAACACATTTGCAACTGTCGTGAGGCCACCCAAGCTCATGATGATCTCAGTGCCTTCCTCTTCATCCATCAATTGCAGAGATGCTGGGAGATTTTTGGGAAACATTCCATGAGCCTGTCAACGCAGCCGCATCTTGTAGAGGATGAGGGACTTCTGCGGGGTTCCTCTTCCTGCATGAAGAGCATCCAACAGATGAGCACCCATCCATGCCGCTTGCAAAGGCGATGCACACTTCCCCACAAGACAGAGTCCTGCTCGTAGGTCATCTGGTAGTTGCATTTTGGGATCAAGACCGCAGAAGAGAGCTGCCTCACGAGGATGTAGCCACCGATGCTTGCCTGTGAGCATGCTGACGATGTAGAAGCCTCGAACTCCATCACGGAGCAGTCGCTGGGGATTAAATCCCGTTTCACGACATCCACAAGGGCATGCCTGCAAGGCTGTGCTGTAGCTATGCAAGAAGCAAGGCATCACATCTTGTCTAGTGAGAGGCCGCAAATCATTTCCATAGCGCTGGTCCTGCATGATCACGAGCTCATACTCCGTGAGTTGCAGGGCTTCTTCATCATCTAGGCTCCAAAAAGGCCAGTTCGGCATGAGTTGCCCGATTTGGCGCAGCAGCTGATCTTCTGGAAGGTCTGGGATAGCATGGATCCGGTACTCAACTGGTTTCATAAGCATCCACCATCTCGTCCTCCTGCATGGCCACGTACGATCCAACGTGAGGATGGTCTGCACAAAGTCCATGTTCAGACTCCAGGCTAAACGTTGGATGCCGTCTTGAATGTACCCGGCATCATGGGCACCTTTGACATTCTCCAGAAGGATCGCCGAGCCCTGCTGCTCCCATGCCATTTTAAGGACGGCATGGAATGGCTTGGACCTGCTATCAGCCTGTCCTCTTTGGCCCCCCTGCTTGGAAAGAGGCTGACAGTGAAATCCAGATGCCAACATACATCTGGTTGGATACGGATTCAGGTGAAGCAGAGCCCTATCCGTGTCCACCAGCACATCCCCTAGGATCACCTTTGGGTATCCATTTCTTTGAAGGGTGTCACACATCAATTGGTTACAATCCATGGCAGCAATTTTTCGAAACCCAATGGCCTCGAGTCCTTGTGCTATGCCGCCCATTCCAGCGCAAGCCTCCTTCACCTCCATCATGTTCTCAATGCCGTCCGGAATGGGAACTGCTAGGGAGCTGGGCTGCCATTGGAGCTCCCAAGATACCGTGGTCTCCATGTAAACCTTCTTCACGTCGTAAAGTGCCAGCATCTTCTCGTCCTCGAATTGCGTGCCACCAACTGTGGCCTGTTGGCTGTGAACCAGGCACAGCACCGCATTCGCACCAAGGGTGCGCACAACTGCAGGCCAGGTTCGCGCAGAATCCTGGAGCCGATCGTCCATGGCGCTAAAAGAGTGGGAACGGCCCCTCAACCTTCAGACGTACAGCCCCGCCCCTGGAAGGAGTTGAGCCGAGGGCTCACATTCCGCCAGCAAACTTGCCACCAACTCTTCATTGCCACTGAAACTGCCACCCACATTGCCATATCTAACTGCCACCGCCACCGAACTTGCCACCTTAAACCGCCACGAACCTCTGGCATAAGATAGAACCATATAAAAGCATACCTTTTAAATCTTAGATGATATTATATATATAAATATATATATATATACACAGCATAAACTCAAATATTCTTGCCATGCCTGGCATTGCACCCGGCAGCATTAAAATCATGTTTTTTACGCGCCGTCTTGAGCTTCAGCCTCTTGGGCCTCGCGAGCCCGAGCAGCCAACATGCTCGCCAAGCCGGGGTCCTGGTAGTAAAGAACATGAATGCCTTAAGCGGCAAATGGAAAGCGAGACCGAAGAATGAACCAAACCTCGATTATGCCGAATCATCCGTCATCATCCTTAGCCTTAGGTCCTATTAAGCATATCCTTAAACATCAGCTCGTTGTGATCAGCTCCTCTTCCTTCAAGGTCTGAATGCGCGCAACGAGTGCTTGGGTGAGGTAGGCAATCGCATCTGCATCCTTGCGAATTCTTTCTAAAACGCTTTTCCATTCAGAGCTATGCAGAGCTTCTGCTGCCATTCTAAATTGCTGATACTGCTGCTAGCAAATGAGAGCCCGACCTTAAACCATTCCATTTCATGCATAGTCATGAACAGCTTCCCGATGTCAGGAGGAGAAACCTGGCCACTGCGACGCGCTGCCTGTGCAAATGCCTTTCATCAGTTGACTCTTGGCCTTGTCGATATGTGCAATGATGCCTTTGGCAACCTGGCCAGGGCGGTTTGCTCAATGATAGAGTACAGCTTTGACAGCTCCAGCAAGTCGGCAGGAAGCGGGGAAGCATTAAACACAGTTCACTTCAGAAGGGTTGGATCTGCGTCGCAGGATCAGAATGGATCAGAATCTACGTTGGTCGGATCGAATTTGCAGGATCCAAATCTATATCGGTTGGATCGGAGGCGGGGGCTGGGCGCCCTGCGGCAGCCTTCCCAACTTCCCAAACATCCCAACAATCTCAACCATACGTCCCAACGGCCCCAGCCATCCCAATCAACTGTCCAACAGCCTCACAACAGCAGCCTGAGCCCCATAGCGGAACCAACCGAAGTTCTGCACGCAAATAAAAACATTCAGAACATGCGCCTAGCCGAAAGTTCTTTTTATCCACTCTTCAACATTCTTCAACCAAAAGTTACAAAGCCCTGACTCTGCCCCTCAGGGGCTTCACCCTGGCATCGGCGCAGGCTTCCCACTCCAATGAGAACCTTGAGATGAAGGTGCCTGTTCTCACCCTCCAAGGCATCAAGCTTTGAAAATGCCGGAACATGACCCAAATGCAGTGTCACTAGGTAGCCCAAACCTGTTCTTATCCTTCGACCACCGGTATCAAAGCTTTGAAACTGCCTCACCATGACCCCAAATCCCTCAAAAGTGTCGCTACGTAGCCAAAACTTGCCGCACCCTACCTACTTCCTACTTCGCAAGTTGCCCAACATATAGGCCGTTCACTTACGGACGGGCATTAAAGTTTGAAACTACCTCGGCATGACCTCAAAAATGTCGCTGGGTAGCCCAAACTTGCTGCACCGTACCTTACAAGTTGTCCACTGTAGGCCCAACTTCATTGGCTTCACGCTGGAATCAGAAAAGCTTCAGGCCCAAAAAGACCAGAACAAACACACAGATAAACATTGTCATGCAACGGGGCAGGTGCACGCCTGGAAACTTGACATGGAATCTCAACTAGCGAGCTCGAGATGGAATGAGCATCTATGATCATCTATGCATATAAAGGTCGGGCGTGCGCGTTCGTTGTCACTACGCGGTTGGCCTTTCTTGTGCTCAAATGGGTTTTAAGAAGTGATGCGGGCGGTGGGTGCGTGCGTGGCTTGTGGCATCTGAACAGTGAACAGCCCTGGTGCCTGGAAGCGGGCCATGTCCATGCCATGAGCAGTGGCTCATCACCAGAGTGGAAGAGAAAATGCGTGGTTAGCAGCGATCGTGACCAGCCCGACTCTGGACACCCGGCACTTCTGGCCAGCCCGCCCCAACCAACGCAACCATCCCGACATTCTCACAACCCTCCCGACAGTCCCCAATCATCCCAGCACTGATCCATGATGGGACTCAAAAATTCTGACCCCTCCGCTGATTTCACCCGATAGATTCTGACATGGAACTGATGCCAACAAAAAAAGGCGCCTTGATCTGGAGCGAGGCAAGCTGAATGTTTGCTACAGCCAGAGCCCAAGCCTCTTGGTTTCTTCTGAGTGCCCAACCAAGACCAAAGCACTGAAAAATACATATCATAGATGATTCAAGCAATGGAATCAATGGGGGTTGGAAGCGGTTCGACACACAGCGGTAAACAAATCTGGATAGATCTCAATAGATCTGAGTTAACTGGACATCGTCATGACCAAACTATCCCGCATTGCTTGGCGGCCAAAAGAGTACAGTATCAATGGTACAAACCTACTGTTACCCTACCCCAAAACCGCTAAAGTCAGGCCAGGGTTTGCACGCAGCAAACTCATGCAAAACATGAGTCGCTCAGTGCTCAAGGAAGTATTGCGCAAATCGCTGTTGTCACATTGAAGGTACAAACATTTTCCATATATCTCAAATGATCCGTCATGCATTCTCATTGGGGGAAAATAGCTGCACAGGATACTAAATTTACGAGTACCAAAGCAAGACTTCCGTCCCAGCAACAAATATCAGTAGAACTGCATTTCGAATTCCAGCCGGCATCTATTCAGAAAATCCGTACACGACGTGTGTAAATGAAAACAGAAAGCACCAGTAGCTTGTAAACTCAAGTTTGAAGGGCAATCAGGCGACATCTTCCAATATCTGAGTAGCAAACCATCGATGCCACTGCATCAACATGTTTCATGTCTTCTCTGGGGATGTCAAGAGCCGCCACAGCCATGGCCTTCGGAAAGATTCCAGAATGCAAAAACTACGCAAAGGTGGTTGCGTCGGACTCTGTGGATATGTCGTGGCATGCTCTGCCTGAAAGGGTTCTCGAAGTCCCAAAGTTCCAATGATATCTGCAGTCTCACTTGTTGCTTCGCCTTTGTTCATGAGCTCCTCCGGATCACTTCCAACAAGGACATGCTGCGCCTCAAAAACTCAAAATGACTATAAGCCAATGTATGTATACGTACATGTGTATATATATATATATGTGTATTCAGTATTGACTACTCATAGAAGTAAAAACAAATACCCTCATCACACACACCCACAGTGAAAACAACTCAACATCATTCATGATTGTCTGATGGTAGCGCATGGAAGAACAGCCAGCTTGTTGAAGGCCAGACAAAAAACTTTCTACTTTTACAACTTTTATTCCTTCCCTCTCACTTGGCTATTGGCCCCTGTAGTTTTGCTGCCATACTGAACTTCGGACTTCAGGAAAACATGCAAATGCATGCAGTTCCCAGTGCAGCGGTTAGTGATTTCCCTGATCTGCCATTTCCATGGTTGTGTTGTGAAGCTGCAAAGGAAATGCCCATGATGAAGAGGAAACCAAAAGCCCGCTGTCAGGTCCTTATTCAAGATCATTGACATTGATCCAGTAACGCGATCATCTGCAGCCCACATCTTTCTGGCCAGTGTTGTAAGCGCCTGTCTGGCCAACACCATTGCAAAACGAGGTCCGCCAAGAAGCGCCTCTACTTTCGATGTGATGATCGTTTTGGCTGGTCCCCTACTTAGCCTTGCTGAATGTCTTTCTTTCAAGAGCATGCTACAGGCGAAACAGGCTGTACTTTTTTGGTCTTTCTGGCAGAACCGGTTGCAGTCAGGACCTGGTATGCATGCTCAGCAAGAAGAGGACTCTAAGCATAACAATGCCACATGTTTCCATGTCCTCAAGAATCTGAGTGGCGATAACGCTTTTTAATATCATCTTGAACTACCTTTTCATCTACATAGAGTCCGTACATGAAAACCAGCAGATTCTAGGGAAGGTATATATAGTGAGTTCCAATCTCAAATTTCTTGAATGCGACCTGTCAAAATTTGAGGTCTCCCTCTATATATAATATCTAACTATATACATACATCCGCAGGCGGGATTGGACTATTCTATCTAGCGCGCAGGTTGCAAGTCTCGAAATGTATTGGAAGCGAAACCCTTTTGGTCTTGACTGTTCAGATATATTTATATAGTTTTAATACATTGCCGTTTCGTGCGTGGAAAGCAGGGGCTGTAAATAGCTAACGCATCATACATCATTCAAATTGTAGGCCTATGTTCGCGCTGAGCAGCAAAGAGGTAAACTATTTGTACTGTACAAGTGCAAAAAAATGTGCATTATTGTGCAATGTATCTAATTCAAGATGGTAAGATCCAGCCTGAGGCTTCAGGAGACAAGCTTGTAATCAGCAAATAGACGCAAATAGATACAAAAGCGGTGGGCTGCAACAAAGAATGAAAACCCATCAAAGACCGTGCAAGAAGAGATGCGCCCACATACCAAAGAATAAACACAGTGGGCCAGAGAACCCAAAAGCAAGACGGTGCACAGCACGCCTTTTTTTTAAAAAAATCTTGTGGTGTGGGCAGCTGTGCTCTGCACGAAATCGACGTAAGATCTTTACTGAAACATCGTGCGCACTGATGGTGCCAGGGGCCACAATTCACCACAGCATGCTGTGTCAGCTGCGTCTACATTCTTCTAGTCGCTATTACTTCTAATATGATAAATTCTATCCCATCTTTCTAAATGCTATTTATTCTTGGGTTCTCGTTTAGTTTGCTTCGCCGCAGAGGGAACGAGGACGAAGCGTGGACGGACAGAACACCGTGCGAAATGAAAACTAAACTTGACCAAAAGAGCATGAAAACAAAGATATGAAGGTGACAGATGGTGAATGATCATGAAAAATGAGACCTGATGAAAGATGGGTAAAGACTTCCCTGTACAAAAGCTTCTATGCGCAAAAGCTCCTGTGTGTAAACGCGTCTGTGCGCACAAGTTTCTTTGTGTAAAGGTTCCTCTGTGGAAAGGTTTTTTTTGTGAGAAACTTCTGTGTGTAAAAGCTTCTGTGTGTAAAAGTTTCTGCGTGTAAAAGTTTCTTTGCGTAAAAGCTTCTGAAACTTCTCTGTGTAAGTTTTATTTTTGTGTAAAAGCCAAGCTTCTGTGTGCAAAAGCTTCTTTGTAAAACGTCCTCTGTGTGTAAAAGTTTCTGTTTGTGAAAGTTTGTTTGCGTACCAGCTTCTGTCTGTAAAGGCTCCTCTGTGTGAAGGTTTTGTTTGTGTAAAAGCTTCTCTGTGTAAAAGACTTCTGCGTCAAAGCCTCTGAATGTACAAGCTTCTCTGTGTAAAAGTTCCTCTGTGTAAAAGCTCCTCTGCGAAAAAGCTGCTGTGTAAAAGGCATCTCTGTGTAAAAGCCTCTGTGTGTACAAGCGTCTCTGTGTCAAGACTTCTTTGTGTAAAGATTTCTCTTTGTAAAAGCTTCTGTGTAAAAGCTTCTGTGTGTACAAGCTTTCCTGTCTAAACGCCTCCGAATCCTCTGTGTAAACCCGTCTCTGTGTAAAAGCTCCTTTGCGTAAAGGCTTTTTTTGTGTAAGAGCTTCTGTGTTACAGGGTAGGCAAAAAAACCCAAAAACGCTAGTTAGGCTTTTTTTGTGTAAGAGCTTCTGTGTTACAGGGTCGGCAAAAAAACCCAAAAACGCTAGTTTCGTGCAGACGAAATACCTGTTTTCGTGAAACTGCTTGTGAATAAGAGGTCGACGACCTTAAAAATCACATCACAAGTTCTTACTGGCACGAGCACATCAAACATGATCATAACATCCCATTCATCACAAAAAAACCCACGGCCATCTAAAGGCCGTGCTCCTTGTGTGTAAAAGCTTCTGTGTGCAAAAGCTTCTGTGTGTAAAAGTTTCTGTGTGTAAAAGCTTGTGTGTACAAAAAATCCTTCTGTAAAAGCTTCTGTGTATAAAAGCTCCCGTGTGTGCAAGCTTCGCTGCGCAAAAGCTGCTCTATGTAAAAGTTCTGCGCGCCCTAAAGTTGTCTGGTTGTAAAACCTTCTGTGTGTGAACGCGTCTGTGCGTACAAGATTCTGTGTGCAAAAGCTCCTCTGTGTAAAGGCTTCTCTGTGTAAACGCGTCTGTGCGTAAAGGCTCCTCTGTGTAAAGACTTCTCTGTGTAAACGCGTCTGTGCGTAAAAGCTTCTCTGTGCAAGACTTCTCTGGGTAAAAGCTACTTTGTGCAAAAGGTTCTTTGCGTAAAAGGCTTCTGCGTGCAAAATCTCCCCTGTGTAAAGGCTTCTCTGTGTAAACGCGTCTGTGCGTAAAAGCTCCTCCGTGTAAGGCTTCTTGGTGTACTAGACGACAGTTGGCCCGAGAGCGAAAAAGACGTTTTTCAAGCAGCTCTGAGTATGGTAGTCGTAAAAAATTGTCGGTGAATGGTTGGTGAATTTTATATGAGCTATGGAGGGATAAGTTGTGAAAAGCAAGACTGATTCAGAAGAGGATACATGTGTCAACCCATGCCTATGCACTGTGCTGCTTGGTAAAGGGCATCATATGACACGTGTCCGGCAACCACAGAGAGACATAGATAGAGAGAAAGGG
>Ga0126342_10021747_pt1 | contig 10664 bp, 6 predicted proteins | sample Cyp1metagenome_FD_92528 | JGI IMG/M metagenome (GOLD analysis project Ga0126342, IMG submission 92528) | Coral microbial communities from Lord Howe Island, Old Settlement Bay, Australia - Cyphastrea 1 metagenome | ecosystem: Host-associated > Invertebrates > Cnidaria > Coral ...
AGCCTACTTTTCGACCCTCCGGAGCCCCAAATCATTGGAAAAACACAGTGTTTCGCGACTTTCCTACCTTTTCGCGCATCTGCATCTTCTTTCTTCTGACTCTTTCTCTTCTGATCTTCTCTCGGCTAATCTTCCTCTTCTCTCTGCCTCTGCCCTGCTCTGCTTTTCATCTGTCCATATTGTCGGAAGTTTAACTTCTAAACTTCCTTCGACCATAAACCATAGTGACATTGGAGTTAATGTGCACCAACTTAGCTATCGAACGGGGGCCCCACTTTCTAGAGGCTTGAGTTTTCCAGAGGCTTCAGAAAGTAACGTCCGGCTTGGAGCATCAAAGATTGTCTCCAGCGGTTTGTGACTTCCTGACAGGTCTAGTGGGGACTGCGATTCCCTGCCACCCCAGAACGACCTTCCTGGGTATATTGGTATATAAATAATAATAATAATAGTAATAATAATAATACATATGTTGTTTGTATTTCTTAGTTCAATATTTTGGGGGGGGCAATACAGGTGGTTTTCAAAGGGTAACTTTTTTGACCCCTGATTTACGTTGATGATTCACCAGCCTGCATTGTCAGTAGAATAAGGAGGCAATATGACAAGGCTAGGATCAGCATGCCACGTGAAACAAATGTGCCTGTCGTTAGGTGCCTCTCTGAAATCCACAAAGTTTCGGATGACCGCACTTCACCGCGTATACCGTATACCGTATACCTGTTGTATTCTTAAGTGGGTCGCTCAAGTCTGGTCAACCTCTTACTCGACAAAATCATCCACGTAGTAAGCGGAGGTAAGTTGTACAAGTTGTAGGTATGGGCAGTATGGAATGTATGGAGATGTTTCCCAGGTGGAAAAAAGGTGTCTTCTTAACCAGGGGTCATTCACCTCTTACAATTCGTCCCATGATCGCCAAGCAGCTCACTCCCGAGCTCGGGGGAAAAAAAAACAAGCCAAGCCAATCGGATTTTCCCAGGCCAACGGCTGCGGGGCCCAACGAAGATCAATTGAACCATAGTCCACAGTGTGCAGAATTTACAGTTTACATTGATCAGTTTTCCTTATGTTCCATCGGGTATCCTTTTCGCACCGGTGCCCCACGCCACCGTTCACAACATAAATGATGATTGTGGCAATGTGCGATTGAGTGGAGGGACCGAGCCCCAAAATGCGCCAAGTAGGGGTAGAAAATCTGCAATGAAAATATGAATATGGAACTACAAATCGGATCAAAGCGGGACATTTGAAGTGTAAAACCATCTAATTTGGGGGAATCAATAAGTTTGACCCATGCCCACAGGAATCCTTCATACGGCCCTCTTCAAATTGGCCTAGCATAGCCATGTTGAAAGTTGAAAGCGCTTCGGATTTTGACTCGTACAAAATTGCCGGGGATTACTGCAACAACCACAGGATCCTGAAGGCGTTGGACATCTTTAACTTGTGGGGATTGCGAAGTATTTTAATGGCAAATCATGCTCTGTCAGAGCCATACAAGAAGAAAGTGCATCAATCATCAGAAACCATTGCCCTTCTGAGTCAGCTTTGGCAGTCTCGCTTGCCGACCACAATTTTTGGGTGACCAGCATGTCTCGTCCCAGACATTGGCTGAGGGGCAACAGAAACAGACCAATCAAGCTTCCATTGGTCGTATCGCCAATGGTGGCCGGAACGGTTCCGGAACGGTTGATTGAAAAGGGCCCAAAATCCACCCGAAGGCTCCTAAAAGGCAGCTCCACTGCCGTCAAAATTCCGGACGCAAAGTGTGGCGCCCTAGTCAGTGCTCCAAGATCAAAAAAACTGAATTCACTGCATCTGATAGCCTGGCTATGGGTATCGGAAATCTATGGAAATCTGAGACCAATCTGTGATTCCAAGAGAGATTTCCAGACATCCGCAGAGCCAAACCCACCATCACCGGCCAGGTGCTCTGCCGACGATCCCTCCAGGACCACGCCCCAGGCGCTGCAGTGTCACCGGCCGGCACGTTGCGAGATGTCAAGCCACATCCGGTCTGATTCGTCGTCCCTCACTGGTTTTTTGTAAAGAATCAATTTGATACCCTCTGGTAAACTAACATAACTATGGAAAATCACCATTTTTCATGGGAAAATTCACTATAAATGGTGATTTTCCATAGTTATGTTAAATTACCAGAGGGTAAATGGGTTTGTCTGAAAATGTTGTGTACCCCTACACCCAATGGTTTTGCTGATCATTATCCCTACTAAATGGCTATTTCATTGGGGGTATACCTCATTTTCAGACATACCCAAATAGTGAAAAATAAATAGTGAAAACATGTGAAAACATGACATGATGATGACATATGACGGTCATGATGTCATGACAACGACACATCTGCAGTCATTACACTGACGTTCGCATGACACAATGCACTGGGCGACGACCCAACCTCAGAAATCCATGTGCTCTGCGACAACAGAGTAAAACTGATGAGCACCAGAACCAACAAGCAGTCCGTGACATCTGTTTTTTCATTTCACCCCAAGTCAGGTGATCAACCAAGATATCATTCAGCAATGGAAAGAAACGGAAATCCCTCATCTCACGGCCCACTCTTGGCACTAAGGGAAATGGTTCTCAGGAATTGCTAGCGTGAGCAATCCGATTTTTGAGAACCAGATGGGTTTCCCCAAAATGTGTTTTTTTTGGCTGTGGTAGAATCGAGCCACTCTTAGTGTAAAATGATATGAAAGGGCTGATATACTATTATACCATGATCAACCGTTGGGGTTGTTGGAGTTGTTGGGCGTTGGGTTTGGTATGTTATTTTTGGACCAAGCCAAGTTAAAAATCTAGCCCCACTAGGGACTTCAGCAAAAACAGCTTGACGGCCCTTTGAGCACAGCCCGATCATTGCCGATGTGTCAAAGCGGCCAAGTCAAACGGCACCATGTCATGGGCATGATAATCTAGACAACAAAATTAAACAAAAGTCCAGGTGGTTCAGCAACCCCGCCGGTCAAGTTCGAAGGTCCATTGAGCAGATATCAAACGATTTAGATTGTCGCTATATAAAATATCGATTTCTCTGAAAATAAAGTTTTTGCGAGTACTCCGAAACCTGACGGTGAATCATCATTTTTCCCAAGTACAATTTTGGGGGAGGCAAAAAATATAGGTCTTCCATGCGCAGCCATGGAAGAAATGGTGGATATTCCATTGAGATCTCTACACATCAATCCAGGATGCCAATCTCCTGTAAACTGAGTTGCCACCACGAGCCACCACTTTTCCATCATAAAAACCAGGTTTTCCAAGAAAGTTTGCTGCTTGTCCGTGGCTTGATTTATGGGAGAATCTATGGTTTAAAGTTTAGAACATGTTGATTACCTGCAAAATATCGAGGTGTCATCAGGTGTCCTGATTTTTCCAACGAATTCTGAGAACGACCCCGAAAAAACCCGACCGGTCTTCACTTGGACAAATGTCCCTCCAGGACAAACTGTTCGCTTTGCGGGCGACACATGTCCCTCCAGGACTGCCCAGCGAAACTTTTTCCGAGACTTGTGGCAGAGTTGGTGCATGTTGGTGCACAAAGAACTCCAATATATAACTGTTAAGTATATGGTAGACATATATATATGTATATACATATGATCTTATGATCTACCTACCTATCTATCAATCTATCTGTCTGTCTGTCTTTCTGTCTGTCTCTCTGTCTTTCTGTCTGCCTGTCTGTCTTTCTGTCTGCCTGTCTGTCTTTCTGTCTGTCTGTCTGTCTTTCTGTCTGTCTCTCTGTCTTTCTGTCTTTCTGCCTGTCTGTCTTTCTGTCTACCTGTCTTTCCGTCTGTCTGTCTGTCTTTCTGTCTGTCTTTCCGTCTGTCTTTTTCTGTATGTCTGTCTTTTTCTGTCTGTATGTCTGTCTGTCTGTCTGTCTTCCTGTCTGTCTGTCTTTCTGTCTGTCTGTCTGTCTTTCTGTCTGTCTGTCTGTCTTTCTGTCTGTCTGTCCGTCTGTCGTTCTGTCTGTCTGTCGTTCTGTCTGTCTTTCTTTCTGTCTGTCTGTTTGTCTGTCTTTCTTTCTGTCTGTCTGTTTGTCTGTCTTTCTGTCTGTCTGTCTTTCTGTCTGTCTTTCTGTCTGTCTGTCTGTCTGTCTTTCTGTCTTTCTGTCTGTCTTTCTGTCTTTCTGTCTGTCTGTCTGTCTGTCTTTCTGTCTGTCTGTCTGTCTTTCTGTCTGTCTGTCTTTCTGTCTTTCTGTCTATCGAACTAGCTAATGGAGGTTAGTTCATTCAACAGACATAGCTGGTGGGTATGGTCTATCATCATTTGATTTGGCCATAAAATCAGGGGGCTCGTTGCCATTTTCAGACACGCCATGATTCTTTTTCTAATCTGGAGATCTCGGAAAAGGGGAAAGTTCACCGTTGGACCTCCAAAAGACTCCATTGTTGGAGTGTATAAGAAAACAACAGATGAGAAAATTGTGGGTGTCTTGAAGATCTGTTGTGAACCAAAATCCGACAAAATCACTGAAGATCAGACGCAACTCTGCACCGGCGTTATCAGCGAGGCTCAGACATGCCCATGAACTGACGCATGGACACCTGCCACAGGGATGTTAGTTGCAGTCTAAATGAACCTTACATGGGACTTAAATATATTAAAATGCCATATTTTGTAGCCACAAAATCATGGCAGTCATAGTCATGGCTCCGGCTAGCCCTGAGGTGCCCCACAATGGGAGTTTTGTCACGGAGGAAATGAATGACTTCTCGATGAGAACCCATCTGATTTGCTTCCTCGGCACCGCCCATTTCCAACCCTTGCGGCTGGACCACTCAAGCCCTCAACAATTGGCGAAACAACCATAGGTGAGACAACCAACATTATCCAACATTCAGCAAACATTCAGAAACATTCACCCCAACCACCAAGCACCAAGGCTTCAGGCAAATCTTTCGAGCATCGTATGCGATGTCCAATGCCTTTCGGCCCTGGCTCATATACCACTGCTGTTAAGCGGATCGTGAACCCTTTACCGTTCCTGGAATGTACCTATACATACATATACACATACATATACACATGCACATGTTGTTAGCAAGATTCGTGTGTTCGGATACATTGGATACACCACGTTTTTTTACTGGGCATCTGTGGTGAAAGATTGGGCGCCTTGGAAGTCTTCTGGTTAAAGTTAGCTCCCTTGGACACCAACACTCGAAGCAGGTAGTAGTTGCCGAGAAAGGCGGCTACGTGGATGGGATACAACTCCTCCTGAGGCGAAGGCGGCGAAGGCTCGGGCAAAGCAAGTCATGGCTATTTTGGCCAGCCATGGCCAGTCACTGTCCTTCTTGGGACCGAAGAAACTCCACCCTTCAGTCCGCGGCTGATTCACCCCTTTCTCAAACCTCAGGAAGATGGCAAAAACATCCTCAGTCGTAACTTGCTATTGAAATCAGAATTGAATGCATACTGAGGATCCTGTCATAAGTAAGTCACCTTGAATCGCCTGCTTACCCTGATTGGACAAGGCCAAGAAGATATTGAAATCTTAGAAGGTAAACAAAAAAAGATGCCACCAGAAGCCCTTCAGCAAATCCGCGACACTTGAACTTCCGGAGAAATTCTGCCAAAAAATCTTCCTTAGCTCAGCTCCCAAGATCCCCAAAATTGGGGTACCCATCTGCAGTTGGATGATCCTCCAAAAAAAATACGTTTGATGTGCATCACTCACTGATGGCATATACCAGTTCAGTAGGGGTCACTATGTAAATAATAAATAGGAAATGTATGTGATGTGATGTGATCTGATGTGATGTGATGTTATGTGATGTAATGTGATGTGATGTGATCTGATCTGATGTGATGTGATGTGATCTGATGTGATGTGATCTGATGTGATGTGATGTGATCTGATGTGATGTGATCTGATGTGATGTGATGTGATGTGATCTGATGTCATGTGATGTGATGTGATCTGATGTGATCTGATGTAATGTGATGTAATGTGATGTGATGTAATGTGATTTGATGTGATCTGATGTGATGTGATGTGATCTGATGTGATCTGATCTGATGTGATGTGATGTGATCTGATGTGATGTGATCTGATGTGATGTGATGTGATCTGATGTGATGTGATGTGATGTAATGTGATGTGATGTGATCTGATGTGATGTGATGTTATGTGATGTAATGTGATGTGATCTGATGTGATGTGATCTGGTGTGATGTGATCTGATGTGATGTGATGTGATCTGATGTGATGTGATGTGATCTGATGTGATGTGACCTGATGTGATGTGATGTGATGTGGTCTGATGTGATGTGGTGTGATCTGATGTGATGTGATCTGATGTGATGTGGTGTGATCTGATGTGATGTGATCTGATGTAATGTAATGTGCTGTGATCTGATGTGATCTGATCTGATGTGATGTGATGTGATCTGATGTGATGTGATCTGATGTGATGTGATGTGATCTGATGTGATGTGATCTGATGTAATGTGATGTGATGTGATCTGATGTGATGTGATCTGGTGTGATGTGATCTGATGTGATGTGATGTGATCTGATGTGATGTGATGTGATCTGATGTGATGTGATCTGATGTGATGTGATCTGATGTGATGTGATGTGATGTGATCTGATGTAATGTGATGTGATGTGATCTGATGTGATGTGATGTGATCTGATGTGATGTGATCTGATGTGATGTGATCTGATCTGATATGATGTGATCTGATGTGATGTGATGTGATGTGATCTGATGTAATGTGATGTGATGTGATCTGATGTGATGTGATGTGATGTGATCTGATGTAATGTGATGTGATGTGATCTGATGTGATGTGATGTAATGTGATGTGATCTGATGTGATGTGATCTGATGTAATGTGATGTGATGTGATCTGATGTGATGTAATGTAATGTGATGTATGGACATATATGTACATATCGCCCAGTTACGACTCATTTGTTCTGCACATCCACATATATATATATATATAGTCCATCAACGTCCCAATGATGTATTACATTGTGTGTATATTAATACGTATGCATATATATATATTATTATTATTATTATCATTATTATTATTATCATTACTACTACTATTATTATCATTATTATTATTGTAATTATCATCATTATATATATATTATTAATATTATATACATATATGTATATGTATATGTTGTATCATGTATCCCAATCAATATCCTCATGTTCAGCTCAGATCGGCCCCAGCTTTATCCCTGTCTAATGCGGGAAACCCAATGCCAAAAGCCTACCATTTGGGGATGGTTCACACAAGCTTTACCACATTACTCCATGTATTGATGGTTGGATCCCATTTAGATCCCACGTTTCTGTTATGTTTTAATCATGTTAAACTGTTAAATCATTCTAATATATTTTAAGCAGAATGTTTGATCACTGCGACAAAATTCAGGCTGTCAAGTTGCCTCTTCCTTCCGATGCACTTCTCGCTTGGCACGGAATCGGAGTCGGAGTTCCGGCAGCTCCTCGTCCGGGTCCTTAGGGTCCTTGATGGCGGATCCCTGTCACCCGAGTGAACCATGGGGTGCGGATCCCTCCAAAAGTGGCTTTAACGGTATGTATATGACATACAGATCCCATCCAATATATGGGACTCAGATTGGCAGATTTGATCCCTTATGAACATCAGTGGTGGGCGTTGTAGCGATATGTTGAAACTGTTTTTACCAGGCAAAGATGCTGATAACCACATAAATCAGATACTTTCGTGTAGTTGCAACATCTTAAACTATCTATGTATGTAAATATATATATATGCACACTACACACACATAATACACACATAAACACATGTGTGTGTGTCCCTGAGGGTTGCCAATTGGAGTTGATTGAGATGAAATAAGCCCATCCATGTAGGCATTTTTTTTGTACCTTCAACAGCATGGAGGTGTCCGCCAAACCCCGATGAGGCTACGGCTACTATCATGCCGCTATGCACCCACAAGATTGGTCATGTTGAGTACAGGATGGGGCCCCAGTTCGTTAGCTAAGTTGGTTTACAACTATAATAACCATAGTGTATGATACTTATAACGTATAACTTATAAGTGTATTTTGCTGGGGTTATAAACCAACTTATAACTGGAGGGCCCCATCCAGTGAATTCATCCAACTGCATTTCGCCGAGGTATCCGAGGTCTCCGAGGCATCCAAGTCATCGTCAGAGGCGTCGTTAAAACCGTCCATCGCCCTGGAATTCGTGGCGCACGTGGACACGTCCGAGATCGCCGAGGTATCCGCTTTCGCTTTCTCTGGCAGATCCATGGGCAAACCTCGCTTCCACATGTCGGGGATCCCAAGTGATATGCTTCCTGTCCAAGACAATTCTTGAAGTCAATTAAGGAGAAAACCATCCCAGAGTTCAAAACAAAAAAATGAAGCCACCAAACAGAATGTGCGTTGGATCAAAACATGAAGTACCAAAATGGAAGGAAGTTTGGCCGATTCTTCTCCCATACAACTTTGGGTGTCGTGATAGCCGCGGTGATACGGGGCCTGGCAAGGGCATATCATCATCCTCATATGCCAATGGTTGCATGGAGCTCTTCAAATTGCCGAGACCCATCATCTTCCAGTCCTGAGCTGCGTCAGACGAAGCATGGCATCAGATGGGTGCACCGTTGGCCCCAGAAATGGCGGGTCATGTCTGATTTCGGGAATCATTTGAGCCACATGCACATGTTGAATCAATGGGATTTCAGTTATAACAAAGAACATAAAATGGGATTTCATCAGATTTCACCAGAACAACATGGGATAAAGATTGATATACCATGATATTATACCATGATATACCCCATCTACCAGATATTTTCGGGACATCGGAGTTGCTGATGGATCCCCCAGCAGGCTCCAAGGCTCCGAGACTTGGCGCTGGAAATTTTTCGCAGCGATTTTTTCAGCGGTTGCGTTGAACCAAAAGACTCGCAGTATGTTGGTGGTGAATAGTGTTATAATAATAGTGGTTAATAATGGTTAATAATGGTTAATAAATATTATGTTGGTGGTTAATAGTGTTATAATAATAGTGGTTAATAACTGTTGGTGGTTAATAGTTAATAATGGATATTACATAATATAACTATAATTATAGTTACTATAGTTGGTAGTATTTAAATGTACATATCACCAACTATCAATTCGCTGAGTAGCAGACTCGATTTTTCACAAAGATATTCGAGACCGAGATCGGCCCTGAATAAAAAAAAATAAGCATCAAAAATTGGGCAAATCAACATGTCAACTTTCAACCAGCGGCATCTGTGTCATGTGCAGGCCTGAACCCTTCTGGCGCTTGGCAGGCGGTTCCAACTCCTGGATGTCAACAAGACAATGGGGGTGGAAATTCTCGGGGAAAACCGGTAGCTAATCGTCTGCCAAAGCGGGGGGCTGAGCCATCAAAACGGTGGTTTGACCAAGAATCATTAGGTTTGACATGTCACAAAACTAATGTTTAAGCAATTCATCCAGCTTTCCCAAAGCGCGTTTCCAAAACTTTTAGGTCCACAGCATGGTTCCAAAGGCTCCAATGGTTTCAAGATTTCACTGCCAGGTTCTAATGCTCAAGGCTTCCAACATTCCACAGGATTGCCGGGAATTCCCCAGGTCGCAGGGTTGCATTCCGTTCTAAGGTTCTGAGTTCGAGTTTTCAACGTTCCAGGCCGCGATCGGGTTCCAGGGTTCCAGATCCATTCCCAAAAGGATTGGCGAAACTTTGCAGGCACATCAACGAGATTAAGCAAGTGGGTATGGGTCAATACCTATAGATACATTTTAGTGGGATGAACATCCATTTACCAGCTATTTTGGGGTTCACTAGGTACCAGGGTTTTGACCCATCCCCAAGTCTAGTTTGTTTCTTTTTCTGCACCAGCCGCCCTTCCTAAACAGTTTTAGATGGTGATCTGGATATACACGTGCCATTGGATACAAAACATGGCAAAATTTACAGCAATGATCATTCCATCTATGATCCCCACCTTAAACTTCCACACGCAGCCATAAATCCCTTTGTTTGGGTTTCAATCCCCATGTCAGTAACAACATGCGGATGGAAGCACAATGGTGATGGTTAAATCCATTCAATTTCCCTAATTTCTATGAGCTAAATCATGTCCAATCCCAAATTTTGCTCTAAACATTCATTTTCATAGTCCCTACCATTTTTTGCGAACAATAAACCACCATGTTTGATGATTAAACAGCCGTTGTGTACCATGTTTGACATGTTTTGATGAAATTCCAAGGGAAACTGCGGCGATGGTCCGTCGGTCCGTCCTCCTTAGGAAGCTGCGGGATGCTGATGGGCTGCGTCATGTGAAGCTCCTCGGGGCCTGCGCCGATGCCAAGATTGGGATGTGGAAATCATATAATATGTGTATATATGTTGCAAATATGTAATACATTATATATTTATATTACATGTATATGTGTAGTGTATCATATATATATATATATACATATATATATAACATCTATAGTATATATTATATAGTATATTGTATATATTGTATATTATACATTATATATTATATATTATATATTATATATTATATATTATATATTATATTACATTATATATTATATATTATATTACATTATATATTATACTCTATATCATTATATATA
>Ga0126342_10021748_pt1 | contig 10664 bp, 12 predicted proteins | sample Cyp1metagenome_FD_92528 | JGI IMG/M metagenome (GOLD analysis project Ga0126342, IMG submission 92528) | Coral microbial communities from Lord Howe Island, Old Settlement Bay, Australia - Cyphastrea 1 metagenome | ecosystem: Host-associated > Invertebrates > Cnidaria > Coral ...
TCCTTCCTAAACCTGAGCTCAACATTTCCAGGGGTCATTGGAGATTCACCATGAATCCCGCTCTGTCAAAGCGGATCACCATGAGCAGCATCAGGCGCGGTGGCAGCATGGAATGTTGGCCATGATCTCTGGTGCCGGGGAGCCACTTTGGGATGTCCTAAGTTTGCTCCCAACTTGGGGCGGTTCAACATTAACCATGGAGTTCCAATTCCTGAATGATGGTTTATAAGCTGTCCCTCAAATTGAAGGAACCATACTTGGAAGCCATGGTTCCTGAGCTCGTTTCTAGCGTTTCCGGGTGGGGAACTTCAGCGTCGCAGGGTGTGGCCCGATTTGGCCAACATGCCCGGTGTGGACGCAGCTCCCACGCCCCAAGCGCCCAATGAAGAGGAAGAGGACGCCATGTGGTGGATATTTTGCGCAACGTGGGGGTATAGCAACCGGGTATAGTTTACAAATGACTTCAACATGTTTGAAACAATACGACACAATGAGATTTTGATGGGTACTCCTCTCACTTTAGGGTTTATTGCCATTCCATTCCCCAAGATATCTCTTCAGTGATGAAAGCAGCGATGAGGTGGAAACAGTTTCGGTTTCACAGGCTTAAGCTGAGGCAGTTGCATGCCCTTTGTACGTTGATGTTTTATTTTTATTTTTTTAAATATACACACACACACATATATATATAATATAGTTTAATTTGATTATTGCCCAGCCCCGTCCCGTTGGTTTCAAGATGTTTCACTTTTGGTTTCCTTTTGGTTTCCTTTTGGTTTCCGCTATGCTGAGTGAATGCGCCGCCACGCTTGCATGGGCGAGTGCGCAGGGCGCAAGCTACCTGGGATTGTGACCCCCAATGGATTGAAGCTGCAAGGAGCTAGAAGAGCCGCAGATGTCCGCAGAAGGGCCCAGCCTGGGCCAACGGGCCGTAGGTCGTAGGCCGTAGGCCGTAGGCATCCATCCTCACTCAGAAAAGATCCTTTTAGAAGATTTCCAGCATTGGTTCAAGGGACAACCTGCAGGGATGATGATGATGATGATGATGATGATGATGATGAAACCTCCGAGTCATGAACATGTCCCAGTCGCCCCAAGGCTTGTTTCGCAGAGCGGGACGACGTTTCAGAAGGATCACCTGCAGAGGTGGGACAGTTGCTTTTGAGACACGTCAACGTTGCAGACCTCGAAAAAGGAGTGGTTGACGAGCTCCGTTTTCCCAAGTTTTTCCACAGAACGTCCTTCAGAAATTGAGCTATACACCATATGTCATGTATCAGATTATCAGGTGTTTCGCATCATTTCGCATCCTTTACCATAATTTACCATAATTTACCATAATTTACCATAATTTTCAGAGGATCTCTATAGTGGCCCTGGGATTTTTTGTTCTCCCTTTGTGAGCCACGTTTGATCTTCAGATCTGCCAGATGGCTGAGAAGGCCACGGGAAGTGGCGATAAGCCGCTGGCCGAAGCCGGCACTGAGGCCAGAAATTTGGAGAAAACGGAGTTTTTGTTTTTAAATCAGTGCTTTATATTTGGATTTAAATAGGATGGTTGTTTTTTTTCTCCATCTTTTTATGTTGTCCGAGAGGTGGATTTTTTTTCCACAAATTGGAGGCCATGGAGGCAGAGGAAGCTGCCGAAGCTGCTGAGATACCAGCAGGCGGCAGTGAGGCCGGGCAAAATGTGTTCCCTCTGAGCCCACAAAGATGGGTAAGTCATGGTAGGTTGGTTTGGAACCAATATGACTCTATGAATACATGAGATTTGTATGGATTCATATTGAGGTACTTTGATCCATTGGATTAAAATGGACATCTTTGAGTTTCTACATCAGTTTAAAACCGAGCGCGGTCCCACTGGGTTTGCTCTTCGTATCCTTCTGGGATTTTTGAAGGGATTGCCTGGTTGGAAACTGAACATCTGGTGCGCTTGACAAAAGAAGACGCGATCTGGGTAGCAGACCGGACTATTTTTTTCTTATTCGGCTTGTGTCTACCTAGAAGGTACTTGATCCCAAAATCATCCAAAATCATCCAATTGAAGCCAAACAAATCTACAGGAAACCCTTCCATTTTGGGTGGTGAAAACGGTGATGATGCGACCTCAGGCTGGGGAAGGTGAGGCAGAGGAGAAGGACGAGCAAGTCATCCCCCCAAGTGCTGGAGCCTCGGGGATGCCACGACCAAATATGGCTGTGTAATTAGCCAAAAAAAATCGAACTCTATCAGATTCTTTATCCATGTTTTATAAATCATATAGATCATGTTTTTGAACGCACCCATTGCACAGATCTTTCAACCTGTCATAGTGCTGGTAGGGATGTCCTGGCGTTCCATGCGTCTCCCAAGGTAAGTACTACATGGTCAGAGGATGTTCGACAAGGATCATCTTCAGAGGTTGGGCTGTGGCTTGAGACATGAGACATATCCGAACTTATGGAGCCGGGGTTAATATTGTCCAGATGTGTATGTACACACACACATATATACTGTATATATATATACTATATATATATATATTTATAGAGGCTTCTCCAACCCCTTTATAGAGGCTTCTCCAACCCCTTAGAACTATTGTCAGCAATCAGATGGCATGATGAGCAGTTGATAATGAAAAACATTTCCATGCAATTTTCGCCACGAGAAGCACATTGACATGAAGAGAGCATCAGGTGAAAATATGGATAGTTCCAAGAAGTCAGAACACGCATTGTATACATGTTTTTATGTATACATAAAAACATGGGTATGGGCAAAAATTGAGTACACCAATTATTGGATGGTTAATACAAAAAATAGACTTAAATCTGTGGTCCCCCAGGTCTTTAATTTTGACCCACACCCACATGCATATATATATATATATGCACTTTGCCCGTCTCAGAGGGCTTTAAGAAGAGATGTTGCAAGTTAAAACTGATGACCGAGAAAGCAGCAGTGAACGCGAAAGGACGGTTGAGTTTCCAGGTACCACCGGATAGTCTCCATGGCAGGTGCCCCTGGGCCAACCTCAACCTGCATCTGAAGAGACGCCAGAGGAACAGGCACATGCGACCAGTATCCAGTATCCACCAGGAATGATGACAAATGTATCGAATGGCACCATTAATGGATAAAGTATCCACCATCATTTGGGTATGGATCAATACCTATTAATACCATTTTTAGGGGGATGAACATCCATTTACCAGCCATTTTGATGTTCACCAGGGGTACAAGGTTTTGACACACTGCCATTTCCACCATCATTGTCTAAGAGGATCCACCAGGAATGATCAGCGATGATCAGTCAAACACAAACAACCCTCAAGGCCACAGAGGCCCCTGAGGCTGAAGGAACTGGTGAGGCCCAGCGTTTTTTCGTCAGGGTTTGGTGGTCTGCATGATTTTCGTTAGGAAAACCATGGTAAACCCCTCTGGTAATTCAACAGTGTGCTATGGTATACATGGCCCTGATGATTTTCTGGGCATGATGGTGATCCAATATTATAAATTGATTGTATTGATATTGCCTCAATGACATTGCGTATTTAGTTAATGATTATAGTTAAATATCTCTGGGTGGTACCTCAGGCTGCAATGGCTGCCACGGAAGTGGAAGCCGACAAGGAAGAGGAGAAGGCCATGATCCATGAACACAATCGAGGTGGAACATAATTTTCCTCGTGTTTCATGGGGTTCCAACGATCCAAAATAGGGAGATAGTGGGATATAGTGACAATATAGTGGGTAGGATCCATAACATCTGGTGATCAAACACAGCTCAAGCTGGGAAATCCCCGTGGCCTAAATGGAGGTTTCTAGCTGGGAAAATCATCGAACTAAATGGGTGAGGTTCCATTGCCACCTGTGATTACCGGAGGGTAAATCGTTTGATCAGGAACTAGGACCCTAGGAGACACTGAAGTTAGTTGGCCCCCAATTTCCATGCTCGAAAGCTGGCACTTGACACATCTAGCCACATCATCCAACTGTGGTCTCTTTGCATTTGCATGTCTTTGACGGTCCGGTCTACAGGTTGGCATGGAAGTTGAGGCGGAGAAAGATGAAGAGGAGTGGGTCAATATTCCTGGTGCTGGAGCCTCAGTCCGAATGACCTGGCGATGGGATTGGCTCCAGATTACCTCCCAAACTATGGCTGATTGCTGAAGACAACTAAATTTAAGCTTCCGTAGGTGCCCCATCTTATCAGTTTGCCACATGCACAATGCACACATCTTCCAAGAACGTGGTGAATCAACCCTTTGACTTTGCTCAATATTTTTCGTTGGGTATCCAAATAAAGGTTACTCAAAATTATCAAATCATGTTTGATTACTTGGATAAAGAAAGCCAGGAGAACCTGTATTATTATCTTCATGTTAGTATACATATATAATACTGCATCCGCTTAAGCATCCTTTTACACACACATATACACATACACACATACATATATACATAGACATATATCTATCTATATATATATATATGTATATATATATATATCCCATTGTTCCGATTGTACACGACATATCATGATATATCCCATTTTTCTTGATGGACATTTTTCCATATGAGCCACCAGCTGCCATTGAGGCTCCGCAAGAACTAACGCCGGCCATGCCCAGCGATGCGGAAGAGGAGCCCGAGGAATCCATCGCAACTTGGCTCCAGTGCATGGGCCGCCAATGGTGGTGGAAGTTCAGCAGATTGCAACTAACATAGATCTGGAAAAGCAATGGTTTCCCTAGGAAAAGGATCTACACATGGTGGGTTTTCTAAATCTATGTTAGCTTACAGGAGGGCAAACCATTCTTGAACCATCAGATTTGTGATGATTTTTGGACGTATGCTCAATTTTTCGATTTTGGGGTGAAACTGTGAAACCGCATTTTCCGACAAACCAACTTATCATCTTGGGACAAGAGATGGGAAATCCCTGAAGAAAAGAGATCATGAGAAAGGCCAGGGTTCCACGAAACTACTGAACCATCTGATTCCTATAGATAGACATTTTCAAGGCAAAATCATTGGGACCTCAAGGGCCACCAGCATCCAGCCACAGCTGTGTGGCCGCGGAGGATGACACCTTGCAGTTGATGTTGGAGATCTCTGAGCAAGAACCAGGCAGGTGGATGCTAAACTCCTGTTGCTTGATGACCATGGAGGGCTTTATATATGCACACACACACATATATATTATATGTATATACATATGTGTATTATATATATATAATTATAAATGCACATTTTTATACACTACCAAGTATAGGTTGGAGATTGTCATAACCCATGAGCTGGGAATCCCGTTCTTAACCGTATGAGGGTTGGAAGATTGTTCACATGATGTTATGCACACACACACATATATATATATATATATTATATATATATGTACCTGGAATGACTAGATGAAGTTCTTTGGGTCTCCCAAAACAAGAACCAAATCTTAACCCTTAGCCCACGGCCTTGTTTTGAAGGCACCAAGCAGCACGTCTTCGCTGACTCAGTAGCAGAGAAGCCACCCGTGGAGGAGGCCCAAAACCGCAGCCGTGTTTAGTTCCCAAAGATGTTGGACCACATTTTCCAACACCTTGGGATATCTTAGGTATCTCAATGGTACAATGGTACTGATATCTTTGGGAAGTGAAAGTTTGAAACCTAGTGAGACCCATGAACCGCCGCCCAGGAACTGCCGCCGAAAGAGGCTCCTTCGCCCCAACAGAAATTGCTCGAAGCCGAGCCGCAGGCAGCAAAAGCTCCCCCTGCGGCCCAGGAGGTGAGTCTCTGGGGGATGGATGATGTGGTTTTTATGATGCGATTCTGGGACCCACCTCCCTTGAGATGAGGAACTACAGGCATGCATAAGCCCACTACAGGCATCTTTAGGCGGCTTTTGACATTCAAGTGGGGATGTATATAGTACTCAACGAGGAGATCTCCAAATCTCTAAGACTCTTGATCATTGAAACGAAGACTTGGATTGGGCTAAGGACACCCCTGAGTGTATATTCATGATCTAAAAAAAAATCAAACCAAAACACATGAGGACATTTGTCCCATATCATTTTCCACCAAAAAAAAGATACTCTACTGGCTAGACATTATATATATGGATAAACACTATACACATCATTTATCCTACCAGGAATGACCGCAAGTGACAGCCCTCAACGGCCCACTGCCAGGTCAGATCTCCTGCTCGGACTCCTGTGGGGATACCCACCAGAGGTCAACACCCACAATTTTCCATAGATTTGGGGGGCTGGACATTCATTTACCAGCTTTTTTGATGTACTAGGTTAATAGGGGCCCGAAAAGGGTTTTGATCCATAGCCAATTGATGACCATGGACAATCCAGAATCCAAAAAAAATATGTGGGCTGCAGCTGTTTTTTGGTTGCCTTTTAGTGGCCATTCCAGGCCATACCGAACGCGGGCAAAGAATGAGCAAGGTACAATCAACTACAATCAAGTATATAGCTGTATCATCCCAACATCCTTTTCAAGTTTGAAAGCACGGAATGTGATGGAGTATTCAGCTTCTGAACTCTCTGAGATGGCGATGGAGAGAGAGATGGATGATAACCAGCCGGCCCATCAGTTCAGGCTTTAGGTCCACTGACTGATCCAAAATGACCAGGATTTTTGAGAGGATGGCCATCTCTACCAGCTGTACATGGCAGTACCAGGTAATTCGACTAGTCATCAGTTCGAACTCAGCCTGGAAACTGCCGCCATGGCACTGATGCACGCACCCAGCCTCCGTGCCGCTTGGCGCTACATGACCGTTTCGCAGCATCCTACCATAGGAGAACAGAGAAAAGACTGTAACTTCAACATCGCTGTGTACATGTGGGTTTGTCTGAAAATAGAATGCCCCTAAATTTGATGGTCTACCTTCATTTCTTCCACTGGAAGTACAAATTTGTCAGACAATACCATTATTTGCTTAAATCCCCATTTCTGCCGGTGAAATCTCGTTGAATCCAGTTCAGAGTCCCCTTACGATATCTTAAGATCCCATTAAAATCATTAAATCCAATAAAAACTGGGCTGCTCCCATCCAAAACGCTGGGCTGGGCTTGATGTGTTGGAAGCGAAAAGGTGGCCATCCGTTGATCCATCCCCAGGCCTTGGGTCCCGATGGCGGGACTCCTGGCATTCAGCGGTTCCACATGCGCCGTGTGGCCAGTGGCAGCTGGATGAAGTCAGGCAGGGAGGGCACCAAGTTGGTTGAGTTGGGGAGGAGGTGATGTTTAATGAACTATGTAACTTACGTATGTAATATATATATATATATAATAGGTGTGTGTATGTATGTATTTTGTGCATATACATCTCTGAGTTATATGTGTGCATACGTGTAATTGCATATATATATATATATATGGATATGCATGTAGATATATGTACCTAAATTTCCGGGAATATGAGTCAGTCAGAGAGAAGCAAAAACATGAGTAAATGGATAAACAAATGGAGAAACGAATGAAATGATGATTATATCTACATGCTGTCGGTGTATATTCACTGCACAGAAAAAGAAGCTTTTCGACCGGCTTGGGGTGGACCCAGGAGTCCAAATGGGTTCAGCTTTCGTGATGATGCAGCATGCCATCAGCACCTTGAGGACGTTGGCCAAGGGGCTTGTCTTAGGGCAACCCCCAGCGTTTATCACATTTCAATAATTTCAACATTTCATGGTTTATCAAGTTGATCATTTTGGGGGTCATGGAACTTGGCAGATCAAAGGTCTCGCAGCTAACCTCAGACTAGTTGCCATGGTCCCCACATCATTTTCTCGATGGAGGTCTGACTGCGCTTTGCTTCTACCTTCCCAGTTGCATACCGGCAGCAAATGGGAATGATATAAAAAAATAGCACAATCTGCATGTCATGTTGGCCTCACATCATATCCTTGATTCGCAGGAAAACGAATCGGCGTGGCGACAGCCACCGTTTCAGCATCACGGTGCACTTCTCAGCTACAGCTCTGGGGCTTGGTCTGATCATGACACCCCAGAACTGACGGAATGTAATCATTTTCCAACATTTCCCCTATATTTTTGGCATTCGTGTTGCAATTTGTACGGTATAATGACCCCACTTTTTGACGAACTCATGCTGTTTTTTCGTGGTCATGTTGACCATGAAATTCCCAGGCGAGAGCTAGCGCTCCAAGCTTCACCGCCAACGATGTCAGGGGCCTGGTGACCAGGTCAAGTGACTGGAAACATTTGGAAACAGGATCAAATGGGATTAAATGATGGATGTTTTGGTTGGTGGCTGATAATGGTGGAAGAACTTGGGACCTGGGTATTTCTAAACCGTAAGATGCCTTTCTTGGGCCGGCAAGTGGCCGGCAAGTGGTTGATCTGCAGGTGGTGGTCGTTTATGACCGAAACTCCAAGGTGGCTGGTGAAGTGTGATGCTCAGAAGGGCTAGGAATAGTGACCTATGATTGAGGCTGCCATTAGTACTATGTATTTCGTGGTGCTTGTAGGTTGAAGAGGGATATGGGGATTCCAAGTTCTAAAAGCGGATATCCTTGCGAGGAAGAAGGGTTCTAAGGAAATTGTACTTGATGCGCAGTATTATTTTTCTTGGTGAGTTCGGACCAGACCTCAACTTTTTTGGGTGCTTCCAACGGTAAACATGTTTGTTACAAATACAATGGAAGACCCCCCAGAACAACCCAAGTATTGATGGTGAACTATCATGACATCCTGTCATTTATGCAGTACAATCCAATAATCAAACCATGCCCTGAAACTGATTTATATACTCCTAGCGAATCTGGATTTTCCATTCTCAGGCTTGACTGTCAGTTGGCAACTCCCCAACTCCCCAAAAGGGGAAATTTCATGAAATACCAGGCAAATCAGGCACATCTCATTATTTTTACGGGTTTAACCGGTGCAATCCCCGCATATGTTTGCTGGTTAGCATCTGTTTTTGCCCAGTGGTTCTCCCAGCAATTGTTGGATTTATATATGTATGGGATATACGAAAAAAACAGGGCTATTTTTTGGTAAATTACAAACATAGTTTGTAACTTCATCCATATGATTTATACCCACATTTTCCATCGACTTGCTCAGCCCAGGTGGTGGTTGCTGTGGAGAAGGACTCGGCCATGGCGCCCAAGAAAGTGGACTATGCGGTGCTGCCGTCCAGCGTCCGAGAGCCCAGGGGGCTCAGGGATTCGATTGAGGGGTTTCCATCAATGGGGGTAGCCCTATGAATGGATGATTTATAATGGAAACTCCTATGAAAATTTGGATGATTTGATGGGTACCCCCATTTTAGGACACTTCCATGTATGTTTTTACCATACAGGAATCGTTTTTTCTTGAGAGAATTCGCCTATGCATGATGCATCCATGGCGTTGACAAGTCACCCCCAGCCTAAGGATGCCAGCAGTCTGGCCGAGTTGGCGCGGCAGCGCGGGCTCACGGAGAAGGAGATGAAGCGCCTTACGAAGACGCACTCCGCCTCGGCGGTGCTGCCCAGTGGGGCATTGATACAGGAGCCGCTGGGAGCCGCTGGGAGCTGGGAGCTGGGAGCTGAAGAGCCAAGGTGTTTGTTTTTTTCCGCAACAACGTTCGTTTGGGAAAGTCACACTGGTTCTACCTTTTGGCTCTTGGGATGTATACCACCTGGGTGTATTTTTTTTTGGGGAGGAGGAATTTGAACCATAAAAAAAACGAAAAACTGATGATGATTTGGAAAAAAGCATTGGGGACCATGGGAGTTTGACCCATCACAAGGAAGGGTTTCAAATAGCAAAACACGGATCAACGTTGAGGGTCTAACCAGGTCAAGCTGGGCAATTCGATCCATAAAAGCTGGGGATTTGAAGAAAATGGTGGTTTAATCATCAAATATTGAGATTTATATAATCACCAAGCAGGACAGTTATCATCTATGACAGTCAGAAAATGGAATTCGAACCATCAGAAAATTGGGCCAGGATCTTAAACCTTTCCACGAATATATATATATATATACATATGCGCTGCATGTTCTTTGCTTTCCAGTTTTCAGGGCATGAAAGCGTTGAGGACATGCAATCATTTTGGTGAGCGCTGCAGCACCATTTTGGCATTGGTCTTGCTGTGGCTCAAACAGCCCAGGTCGTCCAGCTCCATCTCTGCGCCCAGCATGGCTGCCATGGACCTGGACGAATGGATGGAGCTCGACCGTCCCCGCGGCTGGTCCATGCAGCACGGCCACCGTCGGCGTTTGATGCCGGCGGAAGGGGATGACGTGCGCTGCAGGGGACGCTCGACGGTGAAGAGGACACTGGCGTCCGGCAAGCGATGGCAACCGCTGGAGAAGAACAAGAGCCACAAGTGCCATGGAGGGAACCAACTGGTTACCACAGGGGATGAGAGGGTGAAGGATCAAAAAAAAATTATTATTGGGATCAAAAAAATTATTATTTAGGGATCAAAAAAAAATTATTATAGGGATCAAAAAAAAATATTGTTAGGATTCATACTAATAGTAATAATAATGATAATAGTAATAGCAGTAGTAGTAATAATAGTAGTAGTAGTAGTAGTAGTAATAGTAGTAGTAAAAATAAAAATACTAATAGTAATAATAATACTAATAATAATAACAATAATAGAAATAATAATAATAGTAGTAAAATAATAATAATAGA
>Ga0126342_10021749_pt1 | contig 10664 bp, 11 predicted proteins | sample Cyp1metagenome_FD_92528 | JGI IMG/M metagenome (GOLD analysis project Ga0126342, IMG submission 92528) | Coral microbial communities from Lord Howe Island, Old Settlement Bay, Australia - Cyphastrea 1 metagenome | ecosystem: Host-associated > Invertebrates > Cnidaria > Coral ...
GGAAGAAAGCACGTTTGAATGTTTTGGTGGGTTCCATCCGGCACAACATTTTGTCAATCACTTCATTGGCAGATTCGGGATGGAGATTCACACAAGGTCCGAAAGGTTTTGATTTGTTTCATGCTTAGGTTCTGCTTTGAAGTTGCGGAAGTTATAGCATACGTTATAACATAGGTTATAACCTCTATAACATAGGTTATAACCTATGTTATGGAAGTTATAACATGAAGTTAGTAACTTCATGTTACTAAGTTAGATATATCTTTTTTGGTAACTTCAACCACTCGTTTCAAAACTTGAAAACGTAACTTCGATTAGGCTTGTTTTTATGCCTAATCATTTTCAAAAAGAACAGTGGAGCTGTTTGCAAGATTTTGGAGAGGATGATCCGCTGAAGTAGATTCAGCTTTTGCGTTGCTTTTTGGAGCGGGTCATCCGCTTTTTTTTTGGACATGGAGCGGGTCATCCGCTAAACCTTTAAACAGCAAGGATTGGAGCCAATAATGCGCTGAGATATGCAAGCGAGAGCTTTGACATGTCCTCCAGAAACGTTTGTGATTGTTTCTGTTGAATTTTGATATGGCTATGGATTAAGAAAGAAGGTTGCCCCCTTTTTGGCGTTTTTTTGCGTCATGGCAGTGTCCGTGCAAGAGCACTTTCGTGGCGCTCAGAAGTTTTTGGACAGCTGCAAGGCTTTGCCGAATTTCGCATCTTTGCAGCAAAAGCAGTTTGGCATCATGGCGGAGAAGGTGGACAAGCTGAAGGGCGTGTCTACTGACATGGTGCCAGGTCTGATGGCTATTATATCAGCCATGAACCTGACAAAAGATCAAGTGACGACACTTCAAACCAAGGTGGCCGAGAAAGTGGAGGATTTCGATACTTTGAAAAAAAGGGAACGCCGGTGTATGCAAGATTACACCAACTTGGCCTACTTCATGAACGACTGCTTGTGGGCAGAAGTCTTGCATTTGCAGAAGAATTCTTTTGCCAAGCGTGAAATCTTGTGCCAGAAGCTGTGCAGCCACATGGCTAGGCTGTCTTTGGAATGCCCATCAGAGCCCACCGTTGCTTGGTTGGTGTCTTTACTGTTTCATACAGAGTGGAGCACGGATGGCCCTTCCAGCACTGAGAAGTTCGACATCTTCACCGCTTGGAAACCCATTGTGAAGAGGCAGCTGAAAAAGTCCAAGGTGGATGGCTTGCCCTTTATGGCGTTTCTTCCCAACAAGCCTGAGTTGTTGCCAAAAGAGATGTACGAGCTCGCCTTTGCCCAGCGACCTGGTTTTTTTTGGCCAACACAAGTTTTCCGAAATGTTTTTAAAAGCAGGTTTCTTTTTTTGTGCGTTAAAGCGCCTGCAATGGAATCCAGCCAGGTTGAAGCCTGTGGAGCCGCCTTTTGACCCATGTATTTTGAAGCGAGTGGTGGAGCAGATCCCCATGAGGTCCACGAATGCTTCCTCGAGGCCACCTGCTGTCAAAGGATCCACGATCGGTCTGCATGAAGCCATTTTGAAATACTTGGGTTGCAGCAACCATGGCAGCTTGGAACTTCAGCTTCTGAAGCCCTCCGCCCAAAAGAATGCTTGCCTTCCCTTGGCAGACCTCTCTCGGTCCGGTTCCCAAGGAAGCTTGTCAGAAAGCCAGCAGAGCACATCTGAGAGCGATAGCCAGCAGAAGACACCTGAGAGAGACTGCCAGAAGGCAATTGCCAATGATGTCTCGCAAGAAGTCGCGCAGAAGGCTGTGCAGTCGTTGGCAAAAGGAAAGGCCAAGTTACCTCAGGCCTCTGTTGGAGATGAGGCAGCTCTTAGTGTCTCTGCTCAGATTGCTGATTTGAAAAACCAAATCAATGTTGGAAAGCGAAAGGCCTCTGAGAAGGACTTGCCAGAAAAGAAAGAAGAAAGCAAGAAGCGGCAGAAGAAGAAGGGAAAGTCGTCTTTGAAGAAGGCGCCTGAGAAGAAGCGACATCCCAAAGCACCTGCTGAGACCGAGAAGGATGTGAACAAGAAGGAGGACACTCGAAAGCGCTTCACTTCGCGTGGCAGGGCAATCTCCAGATGAGGCAAAGGAGCTTGCCCGCGCTGCTCACAGGAAAGCTGCCGAGCAATGGGACTTGCAGAACTCAAGCCTCTGAATGAAGGAAATATTTAATTAGCGCAATTCACCGCTAAGAGCGGAAATTTTCTACTATAGTGGTGTGTTCCACTTTTTGGGCTACTTATGCCCGCAAGATTTGCAAAAGCAAAGGAATGCATCCAAAGCAACCCGCGAGGAACAAAACATATAAAGCTGTCTAAGACGCACAGATGCAGTATTTGGAGCGGGTCATCCGCTGAATTCGATAGCCGTGCTTTTGCGTGAGGACTGTTTGGGTTGCGCAGTGCATGGAGCGGATGATCCGCTATATGAAGAATAGCTTTCACTCAGAGATATCATGTTTGCAGCGGGCCATCCGCTCCTTCTAGTACCTATATATCTATACCAACATGGATATACTTTATACTGTCAGATGATCAAATTTGACGCTGCGTGTCTTTTGGCGATATATGCAATTTGGGTTTCAGAATGTGAAAGGGTGCACCTCTGTTTTTACCTTTCTGTGTGACAGCCACATGGAGCAGAGTACCCTTGAGAAGCAGCAGGCGTCGCTGATCCGAAGATATCCCAGCAAAAAGTTGGCTAGGAACTTTGTGGAGCTGCGACAGACATCACTGAGTGTGGACCATGCTGACTACTTGTCTGAGAAAATCATGGAGGAGTTAATGCGCCGAGGTCACCAGCACCTAGTGGAGTCTGAGAGGGTTCGGAAAGACATTCCGCCGTCAGCACTGAAGCGACAAGGCGCCCAGTATTTCGATGACTGAAAACTGCGTAAAGCAGTCTATACCAATTAGATGAACCAAATTCATGTGTCGGCGTCCTGCCGAAAATATCGCGACTGCAAATTACAAAAGGATGCGAGCGGCATAGACGTTTAAAAACCAACCACACAGGTCTCATCCAACGCAAAGTATACACTTGGAGCGGGTTATCCGCTGACACACTTCTTGTTGACAGGCACAAGCAGAGCATGAAAAGCATAATTTGGAGCGGATCTCCCGCTCTTCAACTTTAGAAATGTTATCAGGCAACAAGTTGGAGCGGGCTATCCGCTCGAACGATGTCCTTTTTGATTTTATCATGCATGAGTAGCTATATAGCGCCTGGCACAGCGGAGCCCGCCACGTCGTTGACCACACCCTTTTTCTTTTGGGCCATGGCTCCAAAGAAGTCGGCTGCAGTCCTCAGCTCGCAGTCGCAGGAGGAGCTGAAGCCAGGCGCCCGTGCCATGTCAGATTCAAAAGAGTCTGAGGCTGAAGAGGCAAAGCCTGCAGAAGCCAAAGCGGAATCCGCTCTTGTGCCCGACCAGGTTGCACCGAAACCAGCTGAAGGCATGACCTGGAGTGACTTGGAGCAGCACAATCCCAACAAAGCGTATTGCAGTCAGTGCCAACGTTTGGTGGACGCCAAAATTGAAAAGGTCGTCAGGAAGAAGGGCCATGCCCAGTTGAGTTGCAAAGATTGTCACAATGTGACAAGCATGCTCTACAAGAATTTTGACATGGCAGTGTTAGGATGGCAGACTTTGAGTTCTGAAGACCTCCAGAAGTTCTACCAATCTGCCCATATGGTGAAGGATGAGAAAGGCAAGTTCTGCCTGACGAAAATCAAAGCCTGCGTCTCTGAGACTCTCTCTACCATCACCCGTACATTGACCAAGCGTTCGGCTTCTGGCGCTTACATGCCCCTCTCGGTCTACGAAAAGCAAGGCTACGACACGAAGCCCATTGCAGAGAAGGCGGAGTGGATGGAGTCGGCTCTGCTCCCTGTCCGATATATAAGGCTGCTGTGAAAAATTGCGGTCATAGATTTAAAACTTCAGCCACTGGCTGCTTGAGTGAATGTATAGCGGGCTAACCGGCTTCTTTTTTTTAGAATTGTTCCTTGTAGCGGGCCATCCGCTTCACGTACGGTTTTTTTGTTTGTAGCGGGTCATCCGCTCCATGATACTTCATTTTCTCCGGAAAGCTTCTTCTGAATTTCAGGTTTGGAAAGGTGTACAGAGTTCAGACCATCTCTGTGGACCACTCAAAGATTGATGAGGTGGTGCGAGAGCGAGTTCAATCCGCGGTCAGAAAGGTTGGAGCGAATAAGAAACGCCCAGCCCCTGAAGCGGATGAGCAGCCCGATGAGGACGAGGCTTCTATGGCCAGCTTGGAGTCCAGCGACTCGGATGATGAGGAGAAGGCCAAGGGAAATAAGGGACGCAAAGCCGGAAAGGCCAAGAAAGCCAAAGCTAAGGCTCACAAGCTCACCGAGGAAGAGAAGCAGACCAAAAAAGAGAACCAGACCGAGATCAAAAAGGCCAAAGCTTTGGAGAAGTTGTTGGCGCCATTGCTGCCCGCGGCTAAGAAAGTTTTGAAGCTCGAGCACACACCTGTGACTTTGCAAGGTTTGGTGGCTGCAGGCAAGGAAAGCCTCAAACAAGCCAAGAAGTTCATTGCGGCTGCTGACAAGCTCTCAGCAAAGGGAAAGAAATGTGACGCTTGGGAGTTCGACGCCAAGAAGTGCGCCAAAGAAATGAAAAAAGCCATCGAGGAAGCTGAGCAGTTGAGCAAGTTGGTGAAGGACCTTGGCACTGATGGCCTGGCCAACTTAGCCAAGAATGCTGTTGAGGCTTTGACCGATGCTGAGAATAACAAAGATGAAGATGGTGAGCACGAATGAGAGGCGCACTTGGCGCTGCTGTGTGAAAGCAGTTTACCAAATTTCTTGAAATCTACGTTTGCAGAGGCCAATTAAAAATTTGCCCAGCACGAGATCTTTGTGGTACTTAGCCGCGCGATCTGCAAAAGAAAGATGTGCGAGAAAAACCTTGGAATGCTTGAATTGCATTGGTTTGTGTGAAGAAAAATTGTTTTGCAGCGGGCCATCCGCTCAGAACTTCAGCCAACTGAAGCTTTTGTCTTGGAGCGGCTCAACCGCTGAAGTTTCAATTTTGAGTCTTGGAGCGGTACACCCGCTTTATATAGAGTTGATGTATAGACAGTTTTTCTTAAAACATACATCTTGGAGCGGTACACCCGCTTTAGATAGACACTTTTAATATGAAAATATGGCACTATAAAGGGTCTACCCGTATACCAGCGTATACCGGCCGTATACCAAAACAGGAATTGGACCGTATACCACCGTATACCGGCCGTATACCAAACAGGAATTGGACCGTATACCAAGTCTAAGTAGAGAAGTGAAAGGCGTATACCAAAAAAGGATCACCGTATACCAACCGTATACCAAAACAGGAATTGGACCGTATACCAACCGTATACCAACTGTATACCAGAACGGAGTTGGACCGTATACCAACCGTATACCAATGGTATACCAACTTGAGGACAGACCAGTTGAAAAGCATTGCTTTCATTTCGATATCTTTCGCAGGATTTCGCTGCAGATCAAACTTAGACGTTGTTGGTGTTCACAATGGTCTTCTGTGCCATTTTCTTTGATTGCCCAGAGACATACCAGATGGAAACCTTTCAACTTCAGATTGGAAACCGCTTCCCCCGACACAACAGGAACGCATGAGCCGAGGTGACGCTCGTCTGTTCAAGTCCACAAGGGAGTTTCAAGGTGCCTTCAAACCTTTCACCTATGTCAAGAAGATGGACCAGTGGCCAGAGGTATCACTCTTTATGAGCAAAGGTCGCGAATGCTGGCTGGTGAAGGAAATGGAAATGCCCAAGAAGAAGGCCCCTGTGAAGAAGGAGACGCCGAAAGCTAAGAAGGTTCTTAAGAAGCCATCCGCCAAGAAGGCGTGATGTTGGAAAAAGAGCGGCGAGGAGAAACAAAATGTATAGCAGGTTCTTCAGAGGGGTTTTTGCTTTGTAGCGGGCCATCCGCTCCGTTAGCACGCCACCTGTTGTTGTTGGAGATTGCGGTTGTTTTGTTCGTAGCGGGCCATCCGCTCCTTAATTCACTTTGTAGCGGGTCATCCGCTCCATTCCTAAGTTGCTTTATTTTGTCACCTGTCTTGCAGCGGGTCATCCGCTCCTTTTGTCAATGTTGTTCCTGTTGTTGTTGGAGGTGAGAATGGTACCAGTGTTTTAACGGTTTTTTAGTTTGGAATTGGTTTCAGCTTGGAGCGGTATATCCGCTGGAATTGAGTTCCTATATGGCCCCATGCTCCCCAAACGTTAAATTTGGAGCGGCGAAACCGTTATGGCTCAAAGGTGCCAGACGCTCACCTTGCTACCGTATATCCGTATAATATGGATACAACGCCACCTTGGAGAAGAACCAGGGAAGAGTTTTCCGCAGCCTTGAAGAGAAGCTCAGCAGAACCTAAGGCACAAGCACCATGGCCTCAACCTGTGCAAGCAAAAGCGAGACCTGTGCAAGCAAAAGCGAGACCGCAAGCTCAACCTGTGCAAGCAAAAGCACCTGGGCACCTTGGACCTGGACTGCCTATGGGTTCTGCACCTGGGCAGTTTCGACCTCAACAGCCACCTGGACAGCCTATGGGTTCTTCACCTGGGCAGTTTCGACCTCAACAGCCTTATAAGGCTACGGCTTCTGCACCTCAGCCCCTTCCACCTGGACAACCAAAGGCTACACCTCCAGCTTCGTTGGTTCAATCAACGCAACCTACAGCTCCTGCTGTACCTCCAGGTGGGTTGCTTCTTTTTGTTCTGCAATGTCTTGAAGCGGGTCATCTGCTCCTTTTTCTAGCAATGACTTGAAGCGGGCCACCCGCTCCATTCCTGTCTTGTAGCAGGCCAGTCGCTGTTTTTTTGTTTTGTGATGTTTCGTTTTCTTGATCCGAAGGCCAAGAACCTTCTTCATCCTCTGGAATGAAGAGCGCTGCAGAAGAAGCCAATGAGAGAGTCAGCAAAAGACAGAGAGAGCGATGGTCAAAATGTAACGGCTGGAAACGAAAAAGAGCCGGCACTGCCAAAGAGTATTTTTCTTGGCGGTACTATGAGCCGGACAACTATGAGTCCTGGTACCAAGCAGTGGCGGATGGGCTCATCCAACCGTTTGAGAAGAAATAGAAGAAAAGAAGGTGTTGCTGAACGGGTTGAAAAAAAACTTGGAGCGGTAGATCCGCTGTAAGCTTGAAGCGGGTCACCCTTGTCCTTTCTGCATGGTGTTTTGCAGCGGGTCATCCGCTCCTTTCTTGTAGCGGGCCATCCGCTCCTTTCTTGTAGCGGGTCATCCGCTCCTGTTGCAATGTCTCGTAGCGGGTCATCCGCTCTATATGTTACTAATCTAATTATATATATATGTACGGTTTTGCTTACTTACACATACATGGTTACATTATTATATGGAACACACGCTTGGACTGGCATGTCTTTATAAAAGCCGAAGCCGATTCCAAGCTCAACGTGTTTGCAATAATGGCGTCCACGCCAGATGGCGACCATGGAGCAAAGGCGTCCACGCCAGATGGATTTGCAGCATCTGGCTGCTGTGACATGGTGCACCGAGTTGCTCCCAGGCGTCAGCCGTTTGCTTTGGAGCGCGCATCAGCCAACGACGACCTCATGACAGTGGCTGCCTTGGAGGTGGTTTTCTTCGTGGACCGCATCGGCTTTTTTCTGGGCGAGGAATGCCTGGTGCTTCGGACTTTGTCTTCCACTATTGAGGCAACGGCTTGTGATGAGTGAGGAGATTCAAACAGAGAGGTATAAACGTGCATGCGTGAGCAGCTTGTGTATCTGCAGCGGATTTCGCATGTAGCGGGTCATCCGCTCCTTCACGTCGGTTCCTTGGCACTCTTTGCTTGCAGCGGGCTATCCGCTCCTTGACTTTGTAGCGGAGAAGCCGCTCCTTCACTTTGTATGTAGCGGGCCATCCGCTCCTTTCTGGTATAATAGCGGCTTGTAGCGGGTCATCCGCTCCTTTTCGGTATAAACAAGCATGGTATGATTTTGCCGTTGGTTTTCAGTCAAATACTTCATATGTCCAAAAGAAAAAATGATGGGTCGCTGTTCGCCAAATGTCAAGGCATCAAAGGTTTGGCTGATGCACACCTAAGAACCGTCATTGCGCGGCTCACCGACAGAGACGATGCCAAGTTGTACACCAAGAGCAAGTTCTGCCAACGGTACTCTGACATTTTGCATTGCATGCAATGTAGCAACTTGCCAACTGGAACAGGAACAGAGGCAGTCACTGTTTGGATTACAGACATCGCTGAGTTTTGCCAAATGAGATGCGCAAAGGACAAAGTATTCTTTGATTCACTGAAGGACTATGACGGTCCATGTGCCGAAGGGTTACTATACACAGACGAAATTACGCCTGGCAACCCCCTTCGACCTGACAACGCCAGAAAGTGTCTACTGCAACCTGGTGCAAATGTGTGGGTTGTATATTTAATTTGAATCAAGCATTTATAGTCACAGCAGACGCTCATCAATCTAAGGATATACTTCACTTGGACGCACTTAGCAGCTGCGTGCGATGAAGCAATGTGGTTACCGCTCTGTGTTTTGAGGCATGATGAAATCGAACGATTGCAAGGGAAACAACCAGCCCTTATTGCTCATGTGGTGCGTCAGCTCCTGCCAATGTTAGACGGTTTTGCTATTTCACATGGTCAAGAAATTCATTTGGTGGCCACGGCCAAAATGTTTCTGATTGCTGATGAAGCAGCAATACGGGCAAGCATTGCTTGCAAAGGTTCAGCCGGGCTGCGCTGCTGTTTCAAATGTCGCAATGTCGTCGCCTCCCACTTGCCAGACATGGATGGTTATGCTCGAAATTTGGGAAGGCGATTTCAACAAGTTCCACATGCAAACTGACAAAGGTGTGGCAGAGATTCTGGACTATCTGAAGCATTTCAGAGGTAGCAAAGCGAAACGGGAAGAAGCTGAGACCCTTGGAAGATATAGATATTTTATTATGTCTCTGCGAATCAGCAATTATCCGATCTGTATATTTTCTGCGCGGGTGATTTGTGTCACGTTCCATCTTGAAGCGGGCCATCCGCTCACATCTGTTATATGTGCCGCGCGGTATAGGAATATTTCTTATCCTTAAACATCCAGGAAGCTGACTGGATGGCACTATGTGCCGGAATGCTTCCTCAATGACCCTGCTTTGACCCAATTCCTGCAACCAAGCCGGATATTCTATGATGCCATGCACAATTTCTTTAGCTCTGGCATTGCCTCGCAAGAATGTGGTTTGCTGCTTACACGTGCAGAACAAAAGCTCAAAGTCACCCTGGAACATGTTCGAAACTTCGTGTCCATGTCTTGGGTCTGCGCTTCGTCCTGCAGCGGTCAAAAACTTTATGGGAACATTTCCTCGCAGCTTTTGAACAAGAAACTTTTTCGAAAAAATGGAGGTGACATTCACTGGGTCGGCTCAGCCTCGCAAACCCTCGGTTTGATGTCGCTTTTGTTTGCCTTTTGCCACTTTGTCCTTGTGGATTTCCCTGACATACAGGAGGAGGTTGAAAGCTTTGTGGCTTTGCATTTGGTTTGCTTGCGGGTGATGCATTCAAAGCGCGACCCCAAATCCATGCAAGGTATTTTACAGTTGCAATCTGATCATCTTCGGAAATTCGTGAAAGCGTATTCACGAGATGCCTGCAGACCCAAGCACCATTTTCAGTTCCACCACGAACACCAAAGCATGGAAGTTGGCTACCAATTCGATTGCTTCTGCATGGAAAGAAAGAACAAAGCCTTCAAAGGAGGTATTCTGCCGAATATCAGCCGGATAGAAGACTTGGAAAGAACTGCGTTGGCCAGATGGCTCCAAATCGATGCAGCCTCCACTTTGAAAAATTGCCCGGCTTTGTATGGAAAAATCGACAGGTATGGAGATGCTGCCGCTGCCTTCAGCAAATACATGAAAAGCACTGTGGGTGGCTGGATTGGCCAAGGAGACTTTGTGCTGAATCCATCTGAGGCGACTTGTTTCTACGTCCAAGCATGCCAACAACAGGAAAACATTTTTTACCTGTTGGGTTTGTGGCTACATCATAAAGGCCATGGAAACGAATGGGTTTGGTCTCAGTGGTCCTGGCCAAACGACGTGAACCATGTTTCCGCCTTGGCTGAAACTCGTCTCGTGGACTTCTGCAAAGTGACCTTTGCTCAAGACGTGGACGTGATCACTTTGATTCGCTGACACCACCAATGAAAAATGCTGCAACCTGCGCAGTTTTCATTGAAGCGGATGATCCGCTGCTATACATCTTGGAGCGGAACAACCGCTGCCACTCCTCTGATTGCTTGAAGCGGCGCACCCGCTCAGTTTTGTTTGGAGCGGATAAGCCGCATTTGGGTTACACTTTCTTGTAAAAAAGAAAACCTTCAAAAACACAAACAAATAACTTCAAAATAAATTTGAAAAGCTACTTTTTATAACTTGCGTAACTTTGTTTTAACCTAATTATAACGTATATTATAACTTCCGCAACTTCAAAGCAGAACCTAAGTGAGAAGCTTGGAATGCATTGTCTTGATGTTGCGTATTTTGCCAATTGTCCTTGGGTTCGTTTGTATCCAGATGTTGGTAGTAGTAGTGCATACAGGTCTGACTTGACTGTGAGTAACACTCATGACTTTTCTGTCGCAGCTGTGTCTGGAGGAGAC
>Ga0126342_10021750_pt1 | contig 10662 bp, 3 predicted proteins | sample Cyp1metagenome_FD_92528 | JGI IMG/M metagenome (GOLD analysis project Ga0126342, IMG submission 92528) | Coral microbial communities from Lord Howe Island, Old Settlement Bay, Australia - Cyphastrea 1 metagenome | ecosystem: Host-associated > Invertebrates > Cnidaria > Coral ...
CACAGAAGCTTTTACACAGAGAAGCCTTTACACAGAGGAGCGTTTACACACAAAAGCGTTTACACACAGCAAGCTTTTACACACACAGGGGCTTTTACACAGAGAAGCCTTTACACAGAGGAGCTTTTTACACACAGAAGGTTTTACACAGAATAGTCTTTCCTCAAAGGAGCTTTTGCACACAAACGTCTTGGAGCTTTTACACACAAAAGCTGTTACACAAAGAAGTCTTTACAGCTTTAACACACAGTCACAGAAACTCTTACACAGAGAAGCCTTTACACAGAGAGTGATTACACACGGAAGCTTTTACACACAGAGAAATCTTTACACAGACGTGCTTTCACACAGAGAAGCTTTTACACAAAGAAGTCTTTACACAGAGAAACTTTTACACGCGGAAACTTTTACACACAAAAGCTTTTACACAGAGAAGTCTTTGCACAGCGGCGCCTTTACACGAAGTAACAAGTTGAAATTGGCAGCAGTTCTTTAGGGAAAAACTTTCGCAGGAGCTTTCGGGAACTCACTTGCTCCCAAAAAAAACCGTCTATTTCCAACAAATATGTTCCAAAAAACCAAAGGAATATATTTCTGAAGCAGGTCCTCATTCAATAGCTTTCAAGCCCACACTGCGATGAAATGGAAGACCGAGTAGTCCGGCGGAGCCGACGATGAGCGTCAGCTCAAAAATAAAACTGCCATAGATTCAAGTTAACGGAGTTGGGACCTTTCATGATATTGTATCAAACAAAGCCATGGTTCTAAAACCGAAATTCCACCTACCAACAGGTGTCAATCTTCGCCTCCCAGAGTCAGTGGCGATGACGTGTCACTAAGTATCTTCAAAACATCTGTTTGAGCAGTGTGCAAACCATTACTATAGGATAAAGGTAGCTCAATGAACGTACGACTATAATAATGTGCAACAAAACATGGCACCAAAAACTGGTCATGCTCGCTAGGAGAGTCATCTTCCGCCCCTCTTTCTTTATCTTCCATGTTGGGCTTCATGAGGGGTATTCGTGAGCAGTGCCCAAGCTCTTTTGATTCTGATATTGGATTTCGGTCATCAGTTTGAAGCCGCCCTTATTTCACTGGCCGCAAATGTGTCGCGCCACAGCCAGTGACCATCATGGGTTGAACTCCAAAATCCCATGGGTTGCCATTGGAATTTGGTATTTTCCCATGGTTCATCTTGCTTTTCTGAATGGGGCAACTTTAAGTGAACATCTATATAATGAGTGCAGTACTATATCTTAATATCTATTCATATCTAAATATAACACAACAAAATACCATATTAAGTGAATTTTATAGTGATACATTATGATATGATATGTGATGATTCATGATATGATAGCTTACATGATATCAACAAGACCTGACTTTTCCGGATGGAAAACGCGCCTCCCTGGCCATGCTCCACACTTTGGGCCGCCGTAAGCGAAGTCATTGAACTTCGTGACACGGCCCGGCGCCACAGATAGATTTCCATGGTGGGACCCCCTGGTGAATGGTAGCTGGGGTGAGTTACATCACACTATAAGTTGCTTTTGTTCACTAGTCTATCTAGATATATCTAGATATAACTAGATATAACTAGGGTTTAGGATGGATATATCATGATATATCGAACTAAAGATGGCTAGATATGGCTATATAGTTCCTTTGGAACTTTGGGGGGCCCACTTGTGTGGTCAGCGGAAAGCAGTTGGATCCAACACCCGTCGAAGTTAGCGGCTGGTACTGGTAGCGACTCCAACGTTTGGAAAGTTCAGAAGCTGTCTGGATTTGCCAATGAAACATCCACATAATATTCTGAACTTCTGGCTTTCCGGCGAAACCACAAGAATCCCTGCAAACAGCCTGAGCATGATACAATTGATGCAATTCCCGTCAATCTCCATCAATCACCCTAGGGTAAACCCACCCTTTGTAGATCATTTTTCTGGAGTTTCCCCATGTTTTCCACATCGCCGGTACCTGACCGGCCCTTTCTTTTTATAATTGGCCTTCCGGCAGAAGAGTGGTTGGCTGATTGGAAAACAGATGAACACGTTTGGTGAGAACGGAAAGGGAAAAAAACAAAAAAACCTCTGGTAATCTGCTAGGGAAGCTACGGAAGCGAGATTCTAGCCCACAGATATTTAGATTTTAAAGTTCGTAAACAGACGTTCGTGTTACACAACGTTGCTCGTTGAGCTAGCCCGACCCAGCTAGCCAGTTTAACGGGGAATCTCAGCGGGAATCTGCAGGAAACCGCTGGTGTTTTTACTCCCAAGCCCATATGCTCCATGTATGGTATATTTACCTACATGACTGGGTGATTTTGTTCGGGCAAATGTCGGTAAATATACCAGCACCATGGAGCATATGGGAAGCAAAAGGGATTTCCTGCAGATTTTCCCTCAAACGAATATTGGGAAATGCGCGACACTTGGAAAGACATAGCCAACATCTCTGTTCCGTTTGGAAAAGTTAAGACAAACTTACTGGGAGCAATATAGATCCATAAGCAATATATATATATATAGATCTCAACAGCCTCCTAATCCCTTTAAGCTCGTCATCAAGAACCCATTTCCATGAAATGACACAAACTCCACGGGTGTGCAAGATTCAGCTCTCGAATAAACACAAAAAGCGAATGCAAACAAGCATTCCATCATTTAAAAATGTACCATTTCGGTCAGCGTCTCGGTCACGACATTTTTTCGTGGCAGCTCAAAAAGCATGTCGCTGAATCAACTGCATTCCATTGGTGCCCACTTGTGGTGTTTTGTGCGAAAGATCTAGCTACTGGTCACATCGCTATCGTCGCTGGGTATCCCTGGGTATCTCCCATTTGAAGAACCATTGGTCACAGGTGTCCACAACGGGGCGTCTCCAAACTGATCCTTTTGGGAACCCACCCAAAAACCATGCTTGGCGCACTAATTTCTTTAGCAAAGTTGGCGAAAAGTTCACGAGACTCAGTGGACTTTACGCCATGGCTAAAATATGGCTGTTATATGGCCATTATTTGGCTATTGCATTGTATGAAACACAATGAAAAATCGAATGCCTATGTATAGCTAGATGATGGGTAACAAACTAATAGTCACATCATGCAAATGTCAACACCACCTTCAAACTGTTTTTTCCCTGAAAAGGCGCCACTCTCAACACCTGGATCGATGCCTTCAGTGAAAGCTGCCTGCTGTGGCTGTGCAAAAACATGTCCGGTGCCAAGTTGTACCATGAAAGATCATGAAAGCAAGGTAGGTTGGGAACAGTTTACCCAAGAAATTCATGTTTGAAACCACCAACCAGAATAGGACTAGGATTGACGCTAGATATCTCCAACTGTAGTTCGTAGGCTTTTGAAACCAAGAAACATAACCGGGGGGGTGAGTCTCTGGTGTCGATGCTGAGCAGCAAATCATCCCGCCGTTTGAGGTGCCATGATTTTCGATCCAGAAACCAGTATAAAACCACCTGTTTGGCTAAACTGAAATAGGAATAAATATGATATGTTTTTTTTGGGGGTTGATATGTCCGTGGCAAAAGGTTTTTAAGTATCAAAGTACTCTTCACCAATTGGTTTCCCCATGCTCACATTCCATATCTTGATGGTTGATTGCTCGCATCGCAAGTTTCTGGAAAAAACTGGAACATATCTTGTAAGATCCTGGGTGTCAAAAGCGTCCTCGCCGTGGACTTTGGCCGCCGACGTTGGCTGCAGCCGCCACGACTGAGCTAGAAAATCTAGCCATGACTGGGAGGTACCATCAATTGATTTATGATGACTTGTGAAGATCATTAGGCATGATACCACCGCTATTGACTATAACATTTAAGGGCATGCAAGGGAACATCGACAAGAAATCATGGTCTTTGCTGTCAAATATAGATAACCCTTTAACCCATCTACATCTGGCTATTGAAGGTACCATCAAATGAATCTCTGATGTCACTGGGTCACCTTTTCTCAGATGTTTCAGTCGTCATCCTATGTTCACAAAGGGGGGGAGAAGAAGAATGAAACAACCTGGCATACCATCTGGTTATTTAACATAGCCATGGAAAGATCCACCATTTTTAAGTTCGGTAAACCATCTATTTCTATGGGCCATTTATACCATGGCTATGTTAAATTACCAGAGGGTAATATCAATTTCATGATTTATCTGAGTATTTAGGGTAGAAATACCGCAGAAATATGCGGAAATACCTGTTTGATCCTGTGAAAAACCTGTCTTGCCATTCCCATATGCTCCATGATGCTGGTATATAAAAACCTACATGACTGGGTCATTTATGGGGTAAATGTTGGGATTCATATTCCAGCACCATGGAGCATTTGTTATATTTGTTTTTTTGGTTACATCATCAATTTCACTGTGAACATCTAACTGAACTACAGTCATTGACTATCCTGAAATGTGCCGTTCGACTATTTCGGCCATTTGGGGATGATTCCCCCATACATTCACCATCGTTCCAGTGACGCCACGACGTGAGGTCATGATCAATTTCATCCAGATTTTTTGCAAAAAAAAAGATAAGAAAACGCATAAATTCCCATCACTCTCCCATAAATGATCTCATAAATCCATGGGTTATGATGGAGTATGACCCATGGGATCCATGTATGCTATGCTATATGGTAACATTGGGGGTATATTGATGGTAAATGTTACCATATATATATACCATACATGGATCCTATGGGTGATGGATGATGATGGGTGATGGATTATTGGCCAACTCAGATGGGCAGCCGAAAAAAACGCATCTTCAGTACCTCCACGGGAACGTGTCGTTCAAGGAGCGTTTTGTATTCGCGAACGATCCAGGGGAGGTCTCTCAGCACACGTGACCTGGGAAGCTGGGGTTGTTGCGGTGCGAGGTGTCATTGACGGGAAAACGATGGGGAAACTATGGCGATTGTGTTTCTTTTTTGGTGTTATTTTCTAAAGATGTTGAGTACCCTCTGGTTCCATCTGGTTATTTAACGTAGCGAACTGGGAAATCACCATTTTTAAGTTCGGTACATCATCATAAATCTGCTGTTTCTATGGGCCAAAAATCCACAGCCAACCCGTTAAATCACCGGCGAATCCTTCGATCCCAGGATTTCATGGGCTGGTTTCGCTCCCAACTTGGGACCTGTTGCCGCCTGCAACAGTTGGAAACGAGTGGGTCGGATGACGCATTAAGTAAATAATATAGGATGACCAATGACCCTCTGGTACCCTCTGGTGAACTAACATAGCAATGGAAAATGGCCATTTATAGTGGATTTTCCCATTAAAAATGGTGATTTTCCATTGCTATGTAAACGTTCACCAGAGGGTAATTGCAAATAGCTAGTTGAACATCACAATTTTTAGGTAAATCAACTATAAATGGAACATTTTAACCATAGCTATGTTAAATTACCTGCAGGGTAATTATCATGAAATAATCCATCGAGCAACTATCAGGCGCCTGATTTTCGGCCGAGATCATCTCCAAGTTTCATGTCAGCAACGTATTTGAAGGTTTCCTAAAATGGTGGTACTCCAAAACCCTAGGTTTCAATACTATAGTCTATAGATGTCTATAGTACTATAGTCTATAGTCTAATTTTGGATGATTTGGGTACCACAATTTTAGGAACACCCCATTTTAGGATGTACGAATGTGATAATAATGGCCCTTCAGAACGGAGATTTCTTCGCCGAGCGGAACGGAACTCTGGAACTCGGAAGAATCACTTGGGGATCTGACATGAGCCATATGCTCTATGGTGCTGGCATATTTACCTACATGACTGGGTGATTTTGTTCGGGCAAATGTATGGTATATTTACTTACATGACTGGGTGATTTTGGACAAGGGCAAATGTTGGGATTCATATTCCAGCACCATTGCCATGCTTCGCATATGGGTGATTGAAACGAGAAAAGTGGGCCTCAACGGGATTGATACATGGCAAACTTAAATCAATAGCCACCCAATGGTCACTAAATTCAGGGTGAAGAGTTGGATGATTCATACTTCTATTCAGAAACTTAACATCAATTCATACCCTCTGGTTATGACTAACAACATAGCCATGGGATAGATGGCCCATAGAAATAGATGGTTTACCGAACTTAAAACTGGTGGATCTTTCCATGGCAAACTGTTAAACAGCCACATGGTAGTCATCAATATAGTCATCAATCATCTGGAAATATCTATCTATACATCTCTGGTCCAGGTATTTTCACCCGCCACCCAGCGGGACTGGATGGAACTGGGCTCCGTGGCGACTTGAGAGGCCTCATGGCCTCGTCTGTGCAACCGCCTGATTGATGTACTGGTGCAACGCCACCTGCGCGCGGAACATCAAAGCTGGCTAGATGGGAAAGCCCTCTGGACTCCCAACATGTGTTTTTGCTTCGGAAAAAAACTACCATCTGGTTATTTAACATAGCCATGGGAAATGACCCATTTATAGATGGTCTACCTATTAAAAATTGTTATTTTCCATGGCTATGTTACAGTAAATAACCAGATGGTACACAAAAGCTCAATTTTTAGAAGGATGCCAAACATATTCCAGCATTTATCAATCAACATTCTCAAGAAATCATGATAATTTATAACTTATAGCATCTTATAGCGCATCATGGCCCATCAATGAAACTGATGCGGATGAAAAAAATGAAAAAGATATCCTCCCCCAAACAAAATGACACCGACACCCTGGAATGAAATGGAATGAACAGAGGCAAAGCTGTTTTTTTGACACATTTCAGAAAGAGTTCAATCATGTTATTATAAGCCTTCATTCATTGGCAACCAACCACCATGAGGTCACACTCCAAAAATCCAATCCAAAGAGTGAAAATGAAAATGAGGGTTTACTAAGTTCACTTACTTTTTTAATGCCCCACGAAGAGTACATAAACATACCCTCTGGTACATTAACATAGACCCTGGCAAATAGGGGTTGGAAGACTAGTTTCCATTAAAAATTGGTGGTTTTCAGGGTCTATGTTAATTTACCAGGGGGTATGTTCGTATATGTTTTTCAAAATCGAGAGTTGAACCTAACTTGAATCCCCCGCAGCGCAGGGTGAGAAAAGTGGCCCTTGCACAGTGTCCCCGACCACACGACGTCACGCACGTTTGTGGCCCGGGCCTTCGCAGCTGTGAGGCCTTTTCCCTGACAAAAACCCGCCCCAAGAGAACGAAAATTGAGAGGAAATATGTCCTCCGGTAAACTACCATGACTATGGAAAATCACGATTCTTAAAGGGTAAATCCACTATTTCGACTGGGCCATTTTCAATAGCTTTTTGTATGTTTACCGGAGGGTTAAATGGAGGTTTCCTATGGATGGTTCATGTGGGGACTCCAAGTTCTATTTTTGTTTCATCACCGGGAGATCAGCCAAGCTGAAGGCGAGCTGTTTGTTGGTTTATTAAAATTATAACCTCAATATAACTATAGTCTATATAAGTCTATATATATATAGTCTACAGTTATATCCCCCCAACAGTTATTGGAAGTATAGCGGCACCAACTTAGCTGTATCATCGTTATTGCTCCTGGGACGCCTTGCCAAAGGCGTGAAACGCTGCGTTTCATGTTGGATTCTGGAGAGGACAAAAAAATGCACACGATCACAAACAAAGATAAATCTAGTTACCCTATGGTAATTTAACATAGCTATGGAACAATTGCACTTGATAGTGAGTTGTCCCATTAAAAATTGTGATTTTCCATAGTTATGTTAGTTTACCAGAGGGTACATGAGTGCATTTCAAATCAAGAATTCCAAAACATCAACATGGCCAATCCTAGATGATCTTGATCTGTTTTAGCTGGTTGAGAATTGTGTATCCGTATCCGCATTATTCGGCGAGTCGGAGTCACAGCATACCAAAGTCCATCCAAAATGGACTGGGTCATCATCAATTTGAACCTTAGATTTACGTGTATATATATATTATATATATATGGATAAGGAATATATATATATATATCATCAATTTGAACCTTAAATTTACCTATGTTCTGTTCTCTAATTATTCATTTCCGAAAAACAAAGTAAAGGAATAAGATGGAATAAGGATTCACATGGATTATCATCGATATGTTCTCTCTGTTATTCAGGTCCAGAAATAAGATATAAAATTCCGGTTAGGCCCGAGGGGTTGGGAGCCCCGTTCTGTAAGTACAGAATGGTGTGCCCAAGGTGCACTTCTTAGAATTTGGCAGAACGGGGATGATATAAACATTTACCCTCTCGTAAGCTAATATAGCTATTGAACATGGCCATTTATAGGGGATTTACACATTAAAAATAGTGATTTTCCAGTTCGCTATGTTAGTTTACCAGGGGGTATCCAACATGGATCCAGATTCACCGTACCGGATAGCACTGAAATCACCGACTCCTGGGGAAGCTGTGACCCTTCTGCCTGGCTTCCTTCCAAACGTGTGGAGCCCGTATGGTGCGACCCCTCATCGCTGCCTACAGCGAAAAAACCCATGGCAAAGGAAGTTCTTCACCGCGTCTTCTGAAAAAAAAAACGGACTATTTCAGACATGGATGTCCATGGATTCTATCAACATCCATCAACATTTTCGAAAAAAACGTCCATGGATTCTGGATTCTACCCTCTTGTCATTTGTTACAGATTGCTATTGAAATTGGCCATAGGAATAGTTGATTGATGTTGATTTAGCCATTAAAAATATAAAAAAAAATCGTGGATTTATCTTGATTTAGCCATTAAAAATATGAAAAAATGGTGGATTTATGTTGATTTAGCCATTAAATTTTTAAAAATGGTGGATTTCTGTCGATTTAGCCATTAAAAATGGTGATTTTCTATTTAACAGCCATTATATAAACATATGGAAAAATGGCTGATCTCCATAGCGTTTTCATCCTTTTGGGCCAATATCCTCCGAGGTCCAGACCATGACTAAAGCTGTCCAAACTCTGGGCATCATCTTCGATCCCGTCCTGGCCAATTAACATACCCATATGCTCCATGTTTAGTATATTTACCTACATCTGGGTCATTTATGGGGTAAATGTTGGTAACTATTCCATACATGGAGCATATGGGATAGACCCTGGCAGTCGGGCTTGGAAGATTAGTACTATCAATGGATCCATGGTGCTGGTATATATACTAACATTGGGGGTATATTGATGATAAATGTTACGATATATAGCATACATGGATCCTATGGGGTATAGATTAGTATTAGAAAACCGTGATTTAATGGAAAATTGTTGAGTCAATGGATTGGTTTTGTCGGGAAAATCTTCACCGGAAACCATAGATTTCCCATGAAGATCATGGGGCTTTCCGGTTAAAATATTCCCTTAAACCAATCCATTGACTCTAGAAAACCGTGATTTTTCAGGGTCTATGAGAAATTTACCAGTAAAGATTATTAGTACAAGACAAGTAAAGATTATTTTTCAGGGTCTATGTTCATTTACCAGAGGGTAAGGGGTTTTATTGTCTTTTGAGAAATCTCTGGTCGAAAGTCTGAATGAAATCCATATACCCTCTTGGTGAACTAACATAGCAATGGAAAATCACCATTTTTCATGGGAAAATTCACTATAAATGGCCATTTTCTATTGCTATGTTAGTTCACCAGAGGGTAAACTTTGCCATAAAACGGTGCTTTGGACTAACGATTTCTTGGGCTCAGAGTTTCATCCAAAAAATGCCTTTGTGACATGACCGGGTCATGTCTTTACATTTTTTTTAAACATAGCCTCTGGTAAACTAACATAGCTATAGAAAATCACCAGTTATAATAGGTAAATCAACTATAAATGAACATTTTCAATATCTATGTTAGTTTACCAGAGGGTAGCTGGAGAACGACCAGTTATATAGTTGGTTGCTGGAAAATACCACTGGGATAACCATGGGTCGTTTCATGAGTTTGTTGCTTTGATTGGCCGGAGTGGATCTAAAGTACATGTGGGTACCCACATGGTTAATCGTGGCTTGTGACATTGTGTCCTAAATTTCGGCAAGAATCTATCGTTCACCTCAGCCGGCATTGTTCGATACCCTGCTATGGTGCTGGGCATTTTCTGTGCGGTCGTCCATCCCACACTGGAAATCCAAAGGAGATGGATATATCAACCCTTTTTGATGGATTGTCCACCTTTTTTGATACAATCCAAATTTTGTCCATGGCACATCTTGGCCCTTTTTGGTATCTAAGGACATCTACAAGGTGGTACCCCCTAAGTTGGTTTATATAATTCCCATTAACTATAGATATAACATGATATCACCACCGAATCAACCCTAGATTAATTGCTGGTTGGTGGTTTCAACCCCTCTGAAACATATGAGTTCGTCAGTTGGGATGATGACATTCCATTCCCAAGTCTTCATGGAGAGTCATGTGCCAAAATTCCATGGTTCCAGTCACCACCAAAAGTGATATAACCACCAACCATCAACCCTGGATTAATTGGACTTGTTTAAGCTAACGCCGCCCGTAGAGACGCGGGTTTTTTTAACGTTTTTTACTGCGTTCATACTCTTTGTGGGTTGTCTGGGTGGGGGGGTGGGGTGATGTTAACGTTCCTTGGAAGCGTTACGTGACATACGCTGGGGTTGGGGTGGGGGGTGGTGGGCGTCTAGGGCG
>Ga0126342_10021751_pt1 | contig 10662 bp, 15 predicted proteins | sample Cyp1metagenome_FD_92528 | JGI IMG/M metagenome (GOLD analysis project Ga0126342, IMG submission 92528) | Coral microbial communities from Lord Howe Island, Old Settlement Bay, Australia - Cyphastrea 1 metagenome | ecosystem: Host-associated > Invertebrates > Cnidaria > Coral ...
ATGGATGTATGGATGTATGGATGTATGGATGTATGGATGTATGGATGTATGGATGTATGGATGTATGGATGTATGGATGTATGGATGTATGGATGTATGGATGTATGGATGTATGTATGTATGCATGATGCATGCATGCATGCATGCATGTATGCATGTATGCATGTATGCATGTATGCATGTATGCATGTATGCATGCATGCATGTATGCATGTATGCATGTATGCATGCGTGCATGTATGCATGCGTGCATGTATGCATGCATGCATGTATGCATGTATGCATGTATGCATGTATGTATGTATGTATGTATGTATGTATGTGTGTCTGTATGTATGTATGTATGAATGTATGTATGTATGCATGCATGCATTCATGCATGCATGTATACAGGTAGGTAGGTAGGTAGGTAGGTAGGTGGGTAGGTGTAGACAGGTAGGCAGGTAGGCAGGTATGTAGGTATGTATGTAGGTATGTAGGTATGTAGGTTTGTATGTATGTATGCATGTAGGTATGCAGGTATGTAGGTGTGTTTGTATGTATGTAATGTAATGTAATGAAATGTAATGAAATGTAATGAAATGTAAATGTAATGAAATGTAATGAAATGTAATGAAATGTAATGAAATGTAATGAAATGTAATGAAATGTAATGAAATGTAATGAAATGTAAATGTAATGAAATGTAATGAAATGTAATGAAATGTAATGAAATGTAAATGTAATGAAATGCAATGAAATGTAATGAAATGTAATGAAATGTAATGAAATGTAATGAAATGTAATGAAATGTAATGAAATGTAATGAAATGTAATGAAATGTAATGAAATGTAATGAAATGTAATGAAATGTCATGAAATGTCATGAAATGTCATGAAATGTCATGAAATGTCATGAAATATAATGAAATGTAATGAAATGTCATGAAATGTCATGAAATATAATGAAATGTAATGAAATGTAATGAAATGTAATGAAATGTAATGAAATGTAATGAAATGTAATGAAATGTAATGAAATGTCATGAAATGTCATGAAATGTCATGAAATGTAATGAAATATAATGAAATGTCATGAAATGTCATGAAATGTCATGAAATGTAATGCACGTTTGAAGGTATGCCCGTATGTATGTATGTATGTATGTACGTACGTACGTACGTATGTATGGAGATATGCAGGTAGGTAGGTATGTCGGTATGTGGGCGTGTAGGTATGTAGGTATGTAATGTAATGTAATGTTAATGTAATGTAATGCATGTGTGTGTGTATGATTCTGCACATGTTTGTAGGTATGTCCGTATGTATGTCCGGATGTATCTATGTATCTATGTATCTATGTATGTATGTATGTATGTATGTACGTACGTATCTACGTATCTACGTATCTACGTACATACATACATGCATACGTAGGCATGTATGTTTGTGTACGTGTGTATGTATGTGCATGTATGTGTGTGTGTATGTGTGTGTATGTGTGTGTGTATGTATGTATGTATGTATATATGCTTGCATGCATGCATGCATAAGGGTAGGCAGGTAGTTATGTAGGAATGCAGGATATGTAGGATATGTAGGTATGAAGGTATGTAGGTATGTGTGTAGGAATGTTGGTATTTAGGTATGTAGGTACGTATGTAGGTATGTAAGTATGTAGCTTTGTAGGTATGTAGGCATGTAGGTATGCATGTATGCATGTTTGTAGGTATGTAGGTGTGTTTGTATGTATGCAATGTAATGTAATGCAATGGAATGCACTGCAACGAAATGTAATTCAATGTATGTTTGTATGTATGTGCCCATGTTTGAAGGTATGTCCGTATGTATGTATGTATTGTATTGTCTTGTCTTGTCTTTTCTTGTCTTGTCTTGTCTTGTCTGTCTGTCTGTCTGTCTGATGTATGTATGTATGTATGTATGAATGTATGTATGTATGTACGTACGTATGTATGTATGTATGTATATACATACATTTACATGTATATACATGTATATATGTATGTATGTATGTATGTATGTATGTATCTCTCTATCTATGTATGTATGTATGTATGTAAGTATGTATGTATATATGTATGTATGTATGTATGTATGTCTGTGTGTCTGTATGTGTGTATGTATGTATGTATGTATGTATGTATATGTATGTATGTATGTATGTATGTATGTATGTAGGTGCGTATGTAGGTGCGTATGTAGGTGCGTATGTATGTATGTATGTATGTATGTATGAATGTATGTATGTATGTATGTATGTATGTATGTACGCAAGTAGGTAGGTAGGTAGGTAGGTAGGTAGGTAGGTACGTACGCATGTATGGATGTATGTTGCGCATGCTATGCATGTTATGCATGTTTTGCATGTGTTGCATGTTATATATGTTGTGTATGTTGTGTATGTTGTGTTTGTTGTGTATGTTGTCTATGTAATCTATGTAATGTATGTAATGTATGTAATGTATGTAATGTATGTAATGTATGTAATGTATGTAATGTATGTAATGTATGTAATGTATGTAATGCATGTAATGTATGTAATGTGTGTGTATGCAATGTATGTAATGCATGTACTGCATGTAATGCATGTAATGCATGTAATGCATGTAGTGCATGTGATGCATGTGATGCATGTAATGCATGTAATGCATCTAATGCATGTAAAGTATGCAATGTATATGATGTATGTAATGTATGTTATGTATGTTATGTATGTAATGTACGTACGTACGTACAACTTACCTATCTATCTATGTAGGTATGTATGTATGTATGTATGTATGTATGTATGGTAGGTAGGTAGGTAGGTATGTAGGTATTTAGGTACCTAGGTATCTAGGTTTGTGGGTGTCTGTGTGTAAAGTAATGTAATGCAATGCAACGCAACGCAATGCAATGTAGTGTAATGTATGTATGTATGTGGGCAAGTTTGTAGGTATGTCCGTATGTTTGTATGTACGTATGCATGCATGCAAGAAAGCATGTATGTATGTATGTTTGTATGTTTGTATTTTTTGTTTTTTATGTTAGTATGTTTGTATGGTTGTATGCTTGTAGGTTTGTAGGTATGTAGGTATGTATGTAGGTATGTAGGTATGTAGGTATGTAGGTATAGAGGTATAGAGGTATGAAGGGTATGTAGGTATAGAGGTATAGAGGTATGAAGGGTATGTAGGTATGTATGTAGGTATCAAGGTATGTAGGTATCAAGGTATGTAGGTATCAAGGTATGTAGGTATCAAGGTATGTAGGTATGTGGGTATGCATGTATGCATTTTGTAAGTATGTAGGTGTGTTTGTATGCAATGTAATGTAAAGTAATGCAATGTAATGCAATGTAATGTGAAGTAGTGTAATGTAACGTAATGTAACGTAATGGCATGTCATGTATGTGTATGTATGTGTGCATGTATGTGTGCACGTTTGAGGGCATGTCTGTATGTATGTCTGTCTGTTTGTATGTATGTATGTTATGCATGTTATGTATGTAATGTAATGTATGTAATGTATTCAATGTAATGTAATGTAATGTATGTAATGTAATGTACAAACGTACGTACGTACCTATGTATCTATGTATGTATGGATGGATGTATGGATGGATGTATGGATGTATGGATGTATGTATGGATGTATGGATGTATGTATGTATGTATGTATGTATGTGTGTGTATGTATGTATGTATGTATGTATGTGTGTGTATGTATGTATGTATATATCTATGTATCTATGTATCTATGTATGTATGTATGTAAATATCTATGTATATAATGTAATGTAATGCAATGCAATGTATTTAATGTAATGTAATGTAAATAATGTAATGGTATGAATGTATGTATGGATGCGTGCCAGCGTGCGTGGCCTGCAAGCGTGCGTGCGTGCATGCATGCATGCATGTTTGCATGCATGTATGGTTGCATGCATGCATGTTTGCATGTTTGTATGTATGTATGTACGTATGTATGTATGTGTGCATGTATGTAGGTATGTAGGTATGTAGGTATGTAGGTATGTAGGTATGTATGTACGTATGTATGTGGGTAATGTAATGTAATTTAATGTAATGTAATATAAAGTGAAGTAGTGTAATGTCATGTATGTCATGTCATGTCATGTCATGTATGGGTGCATGTATGTGTGCACCTTTGTAGGTATGTCTGTATGTCTGTCTGTCTGTATGTATGTATGTTTGTACGTATGTATGTATGTGTGTGTGTGTCTGTATGTATGTACGTATGTATGTATGCATTTACGTATGAATATATGTATGCATGTATTCATGTATGCATTCATGTATGTATGTATGTATGTATGTATGTATGTGTGTATGTATGTATGTGTGTGTATGTATGTGTGTATGTATGTGTGTGTGTATGTGTGTGTGTATGTAGGTGTGTGTAAGTGTGTATGTGTGTATGTTTGTATGTGTATGTATGTATGTATGTATGTATGAATGTATGTATGTATGTATGTAAGTGTATATATGTATATATGTGTATATATGTGTATATATGTATATACGTGTATATATGTGTATATATGTGTATATATGTGTATATATGTGTATATATGTGTATATATGTGTATATGTGTGTATATATGTGTATATATGTGTTTATATGTGTTTATATGTGTATAGATGTGTATATGTGTGTATCTATGTGTATGTATGTATGTATGTATGTATGTATGGATGTATGCGTGTATGGGTGTATGTATGTATGTATGTATGTGTGTGTATGTGTGTATGTGTGTATGTGTGTATGTGTGTATGTATGTATGTATCTATGTATCTATGTATCTATGTATCTATGTATCTATGTTTCTATGTTTCTATGTATCTATGTATCTATGTATCTATGTATATACGTATCTATGTATCTATGTATCTATCTATTTATGTATGTATGTATGTGTGTATGCATGTTTGTTTGTATGTATGTATATATGTATGTGGGTGGGCGTGTATATATTCATGTGCGTATGTAAGTATGCATGCATGTAGGTGTGTATGCACGGATATATGCAGGTATGTAGGTATGTGCTTCATATGTATGTTTGAATGTATGTATGTGTGTAAGTATGTATGCATGTATGCAAGCATGTATAATGTATGGGTGCATGTATCTATCTAGGGAGGCAGGCAGGCAGGTAGGCAGGTAGGTAGCGAGGTAGGTAAGTATTTAGGAAAGTAGGTAGGAGTGCATGTGTGTTTGTATGCATGTATGTGTGTAAGGCGTCAGTACACGTCGGTGGCTTGCAGTTGTTAATGGTCTGGAGATTGTTTTAGATGCGAGACAAGAGTTCAACAAGGTGTTCTCAGAGGAGGTTGGCTGAGCCGGGGTCGCCGTTATACGGGGCATCGGGTATGGTGAGAGGGAGGAAGAGGAGACGTATCAAGCCAGTTGCGGAGCCACGCGCAACTGGTTTCGGGAGTGGGGGAAGCCTTGGACCAGGGAGGAGTCGAAAGGGCCCCCCCCCACAGACTAAAACCAATACTTAAACGCTCCAAATCAGGCAAATCTCCAGCCACCCCAAACAAAAGAAAAAGTAGCTTGCACAGCAAGCAAAGAACTCAGGTAGCTTGGTGCTACCTTTCGTGATTAACTATGTGATGTAATTAACTATGTAAGGCAATTTCTATGTAATGGAGTTAACTATGTAATGTAACTACGTATGTATGTCTGTCTGCATGCCTGCCTGGCTGTCTGTCTGTCTCTATGTATGCATGTATGTACGCGATGTTGATGAAGTTGATCGACATGATGCTGATGATGTATGTGATGTAGATTCGACGGTTTGTCAATTTTTTTTCCCTGGTTGGGTTGATAAATCATAATTCCGTGCGTGCCACTTCTTGTTTGGTCTTTAAAACTGTGACTTATCTAAATAGTCTGAAACTTTGCATTTTAGCTTTCATGTTTGAAACCGTAGCTAAAACCTGCAGGAAATGCTAACGCACGTCTATATGGAATGGGTGCCCCTGCTAGTTAGTTGTGTTAAGTATGAATCGTGGAACTGGAAGCAATGTTTATCTTCTGCAGGGCTTGTCGTTGCGGTTGCTGTCACTGTTGCTTTTGTCAAACATCAAGGATAAACTACAAGTTCTCTGGCGGCGACTGGGTCACGGGTCGGCCAAAAGCCGCTTTTTGCAACTTTTACTGGCGCACTGCTAGCGGGGATCTAGCGGATAAAATTGAATTACAACCTTAAAAATATAGGACAATGATTAATGGTTGAGCAGCACAGCAATTCACTAAGAAATCCTAGGTATAAGGCGTTAAGTAATACATCTTAACTTTTCTTCATGTTGAAAAAACACGCAGTCAGCAAGCCATAAAAGTAAAAGCACCTTGCGCAAAAGCACCTAGCGCAATTCCAGCGAATTTGCTAGCGCTGCCTTGCAGAATTGATGAATTGAGTTGTGCGCCGCCTCATAACAAAGAGGAAAAACCATTAGATCCACACTAATTATCAACCACTGATACAAAACTTCTGTCAACCATTTTTGGCAAATGTTCGCATGATGAAGTTTATGTAGATGATGTAGGTGATGTAAAAAAAGTAGGTTGTGTAGATGAAGTAAGAAGTTGAATTTGGGAGCAGCTCTTGGGACAAAAAAAACCTTCGCAGGAACTTTTGGGAAAAAAAGGTGTATAGCGCAGGCCGCATGGTCTTGTGAAGCTCCGCATCTTCATTGTCAACTGCAACATGAGACACAAAACAAATTGCCTGGACCCAGATCAGGATATTGCACATTAAAGAGCGAACCTTGAACGAGTGTAATGGTGGTATGTTCAATGCTGGGCTGGAAACTTCGCGACAGGCTGCCCAAATGTGCGGCTCATCGTTGCTGAAACTGCAGGAGCCTGAAGGCCCTATGCTGAGCCGTTTGGCACAAAAGAGGTTCGGAGTCTCAACCCCCGCAATGTGTAGCTACGAAGATATATGATGGAATTCAATTCGATGATGCTGTACCACCGTTATATCCAGTCCATACTACTCACTTGGTATTTGAAAAAGTTGCAGGATTGTTGCAGCAGGTAGTTCCTCGGGTCCACGTAACCACAGCACTTTTGCTCTAGATATCTGGTGGTCTGCCACCTGGCTTTGTTGGGAAAAAACAACCTGGCCTTCCAGTTCATCAACACGGAGGCAAGCCTGAGAGGGTTCAGGGCATTGGAAACTGGCCAAATCTTGATCCGTTGTTGAACTCACAAGTCCACATGACAAGTCACAAGAGAGCACATCACTTCTGGATTGGCTCGAACAAAATAAAATATTGTCTCACGTCCTTAGCAGGAATAAAACATTGCGCTGTTCGACGCATGACTCACATACAGAAATTGTCTTGTATGTCTAGTTGTGCTTCTCCTCTGACAAGGTGTGAAGAGAAGAAGATGCAACATTTCTCTTTGCAATCACTTTTCTCGCAGAATCAATATCCTGCCTTGTATGATGGCAGGGCGGTAGGGTCTTCCAAGCATGGAACTGGCCTGCAAGCAAGGATGATTGTCCTGATGCAAGACCATCCACGATATTTGCTTCCCCATGGTTCAAAAGATGGCTTGCCTAAAAGGGTTGCACACCACCAATGACTTCAGAGCTCCGTAAGTGTAGATGTCCTGCAAGAGGAGACGGGAACATAGCAATTATCAGGAGGAACCTATTTTCCTTCCCATCGCATTTGCTATGACCAGTTTTGACAGTAATAAAACACAGAATCCGTTTTGGGATGAAAGAGACTCAGTAGACTATGAAGCTGCGAGGTGCGCTCCCATTCTCCTCTTCTTCATATCGCTCTTTCAAGACAGCTAAGACAGACCTACGTACCAAGTTTGTGAAGGTGGCGGAGGTTACCTGCCTCCCTAAGTATGGGCCCTTGCTTTACAAAAAAAAATGCAAGTGTGGGACAGCGTTTGCTTCCCTGAACTGTCTGGCTTTGCTGCAAAAAGGTCTGGACAGACTTTGACTTAGCTGCTGATCTGAAAGTTGCTAGGCACATGTCGCAGTTCATTGCCACAAAATGGACCGTTGTTTCTGCCACAGAGCAGGTTGTTCTGCCCTCTTATCAACCAGGCGACCATTTCCTGTGATAGCATACCACAAATATGCATATGTATATATAATATATATATATACATACACGTATATGTTTGCCAAAAATATGCGTGTGTATACATGTATATATTATCTAGTTCCAAGAGACATCTGTTAGTCAGTAGTGTCTAGGTCGACGGTGGCGACGACAGCGAAGACGGTGGCGACAACGATGACGACAACAGTGACGACGATGCGAACGACAGCCAAAACTAGACCTTATTACCATAATTAATTTTATTTTTTAAGGTCGATTTTTAGGAATAAGGTCTGTTTTGCCGTCGTCGTCGCCGTCGCCACCGCCGTCGCCGCTGTTGTCACCGTCGTCGTAACCGTTGTCATCGTCGTCGTCATCGTCGTCGTCATCGCCGTCAAAGCCCCCTTCTAGTAGACCAGAACCCCGACCACATGTCTCTTGGAACTAGTTAATGTATTTAAATATATATATATGTGTGTGTGTGTATGTTCACTGATTTCGTTGAGGGTCTAGATCCATGGGGTTTACATCAGGCACCTGCTTCAGCCCAAGTAAGATATCTCGAAGCAGCCTCAATTGAGACATTTTGACAACTGTCCAAGGCTGACAGTGCCATATCGTGTTTCCAAAAATTGATCAGGACTGCTCGACATGACCCAAACTTGCATTGCTCGAAATTGCTCGATATGACCTAAGCTGGCCCAAAAGAAACGGTCGAAGTTTTTTCAAAATGGCTCAAAATTGTTCAAAAAGGCTGAAAATTGCTCCAAGTTGCTCAAAACTGCTCAAAGTTGCTCCAAATGTTTCAAATATCTCAAATCGGGCCAGCAAGTGTCTAAAGGGGTCATGTGCTTGCACATACAGGTGCGAAAGTTGCATTACTTGGCATTGCGGTTAACGGTATCTATCATTGCATGGGCTTAATGTCTGTGTCAATTGCGCCGAGGTCATGCCTGCTGCTACGTTCAAAACCCTCAATCGTCAATTTCAACCGACAGGGATCACTTGTCATTAGATTGGCTGCCATAGTTTCAATTAACGGCTTATCTCGCATAATCATCCTTGCTTTGATAGAAAAAAACCGTCCATGCCCACAGTTTCTTTTGTTTCATTACTGCCTCTTGGTGATACCACAATCAAACATAAACTTCTGGCATTTTTTTGTATTTGGAGATTTGAAAGGTACTGGATCTAAACCTGAAGGATCTACACCCCAAATTGCGAATAGTGACATGTGTATGTGTATGTGTAAGTATATGTGTATGCGTATGTGTATGTGTATATATGTATATGTATACATGTAGATACGTAGGTATGTAGATGTGTAGATGTGTATATATATATATATATTTGTATTACTACATGTGTACCTGTGTATGTCTATTCATGTATATTCATGTATATTCTCATGTATATATGTACATATGTAAATAAGTATATATATATGTATATATATATATATGTGTATATATGTGTATATGTGTGTATGTGTATATTTTTTTTTTTACATACCAGTAGTACCGCACAAGGCGGCGGCAGAAGTTTCAAAAATAGGAAACCTATAGGAGGGGTTGATTGTTGTGGATCACGGATGGCAGAGCGAATCCACTGATGGACCGAAAGGTGGTTGGAGTTGTGTTTTCTGGAGTGGTTGCAATGGTTGCAGTGGTCACATCACCACAACTGCTGGATGTAGTGTGGTGTAGCGCAGGTGTAGCTGTAGTTGTAGTGTAGTGTAGTGGAGTTGTAGTTGTAGTGTAGTGAAATTAGTGTAGCGCAGTTGCAGTTGTATTTGTGGTGTGGTGTAATTAGTGTAGTGTAGTGTAGTGTAGTGTGGTGTGGTGTGGTGTGGTGTAGTGTAGTGTAGTGTAGTGTGCTGTAGTGTTGAGTACTGTAGTGTGGTATCGTGTAGTCTAGTGTAGTGTAGTGTACAGTAGTGTAGTTGTAGTTGTAGTGTAGTGTAACTAGTGCAGTGTAGTCTCGTGCAACGTAGCGGTAGCGGCAGTTGTACTTGCAGTTGCAGTTGAAGTTGTAGCGTAATGTAATGTAATTAGTGTAGTGCAGTGTTGTGTAATGTAGTGCAGTTGTTATTGTAGTTGTAGCGTGATGCAGTGTAATTAGTGTAGTCTAGTGTAATGTAGTGCCGCTGTAATTCTAGTTGTAAAATGTGGTAGTAGTGGTGGTGGTGGTGGTGGTGGTGGTCGTCGTCGTCATCGACGTCGTCGTCGTCGTAGTCAAAGTCACGTAGTCGTAGTCGTAGTCGTAGTCGTAGTAGTAGTAGTCGTAGTAGTCGTAGTAGTAGTAGTAGTAGAAGTAGTAGTAATAGTAGTATAGTAGTAGTAGTAGTGGTAGTGGTAGTAGTAGTAGTAGTAATAGTCAAAACAGTCGTAGTAGTAGTAGTAGTAGTAGTCGTAGTCGTAGTCGTAGTCGTAGTCGTCGTCGTCGTCGTCATCGTAGTGGTCGTAGTCGTAGTCGTAGTAGTCGTCGTAGTCGTCGTAGTCGTCGTAGTCGTCGTAGTCGTCGTAGTCGTCGTAGTCGTCGTAGTCGTCGTAGTCGTAGTAGTCGTAGTAGTCGTAGTAG
>Ga0126342_10021752_pt1 | contig 10661 bp, 9 predicted proteins | sample Cyp1metagenome_FD_92528 | JGI IMG/M metagenome (GOLD analysis project Ga0126342, IMG submission 92528) | Coral microbial communities from Lord Howe Island, Old Settlement Bay, Australia - Cyphastrea 1 metagenome | ecosystem: Host-associated > Invertebrates > Cnidaria > Coral ...
CTGGTCATATCTGGTCATATCTGGTCATATCTGGTCATATCTGATCATATCTGGTCATACTTCATCCCTGGTTTGCTGCGCATGGCTTGGGTTGAGTCCCAGGACTTGGATCTCAATGCGTTGGGGCTGGTCCTCGACGTCAACTTCGACTCGGAGACTTGCTGAAGCAGCTGCCTGTCCCGATGGTCGAAAATGTGAAGCTGAAGCTGCACAGAGACAGAGCAAGATCTTCATGCTGACTGTGTTCTTGCAGAGCACTTCTTTATAAAAATTGCCGATACATGCCGATACAATGATTGCACATCGACGTATCATGTTTTGCCGAATGAGCACTCAACCAGTCAGCAAACATCCGCCCGCTGCTTTTGCCGCTTTGTTTATCAGTCGAATCCCTCGATTTTGAGCCCCGGGCTCATCAAGGCGGTGTATTGTGGTCTGGACATCAGCGCAGTGGTTGGCTTGATGGAACATGTGTAATTACACCGGGCAGGATGACATTCAATAAAATCACGTATTTATTGTAAAGTAATATATATATATATATTTGCATCTGTATATATATATACATACAATACAAAATACACAATACACAATACACAATACACAATACACAATACACAATACACAATATTATACAATATACAATATACAATCCAATACAATACAATACTACTATTATTACTACTACTACTAATGATAATGATAATGATAATAATAATAGTGAATAAATAAACAAATAGTTAAATAAATAAATAATTAAATAAATAAATAAACGAATAGATAAACAAACAAACAAATAAATAAATAAATAAATGAATAAATAAATAACTAAATAATATATAGATACAGTCCTGAAAAGGCTGTTTGTTCTGAATCCGAAACAGACGCGCAATGGAGCTGGTTTGACTAGCGTGTTTGAAGGGTCGTTTCATTTTGCTATGTAGTTGTTTGGGTGCTGCTGTGCTGCTGGTTTGCCTCCAATGGGCTTTGGCATGTCCAGGTTTGAGATCGACACCATGCGCGAGAGCCTCAGGGTTGTGATTGTTTTTTGAACCTATATTGTCCAGGGTTTGAAACCATCATTTCCTAAAAAGATGCTTGGTCTGCCAGTTCCCAAATAAAATTAACTTGAGTCAGTTGAGTCACTTTGTGACTTCACGTTGTTGACATTTGGATACAGGTCAGCTTAGCAGGCTAGCACGACTGCCTCTACAGAGGCGTGGATAGCTGATGAACATCTTTTCCCAGACCTCTTTTGTCAAACGCTAGGAATCTTTCGCTAGACATGGAGGTATCTCAGCACCCCAAGTCCTCGCAGATCAGTTTCTGCGCACCCAGTCTGGTCACAACTCTGCAAGTGCCCATCATGGACAGGCATAAAGCGAGCGCTTGGGCTGAGAATGCCAAGGTGCATAGATTCAGTCGGGTCGATGCTTTGTGAATGTTGGCAGAAGGACCATTTTGATCCATTTTGTGAATTCCATGCCTTGTGAAGTTGATCTTCTGTAGGTGCTCGATTGGTCGCGAAGGTTTAGCGCAATTTCTGCCGCGCAGGTGAAGGAGTGGGATTTTACTCTGCATTTGGTGGAGTGTTGCACTATGAAAGTCGGCATGAAAAATGCATGTCCATGCACAGGCATTGCTCGCTTGTTAGGAGTTGAGAGAAAAGACTGGTGCTTCCATGGGTCCACTCAGACTCGCTTGTGCCAACTTGATTCTAATTTCACCTTGGCTAATCTCTTCATATGAGATTCCTTGTCTTGTTTTAACCCTTTGGCCAGGCAAGTCAGGCACTCAGACCTATTTTCAACTGGTGCTGAGATGCAGTTGCAGCTTTTCCGCATGGCAAGTCTGGAGCATGTTCACTCCACAGAAACTGTGCTCGACCACCGGCTTTTGCAAAGGTGCCGGGAAGCTCTGAAGGAAGAGAACGGAGACTTGGAGAAGGAGGGTTCTTACTGGCGCACAGCACTGGTCACGTATTTTTTCATTTGACACTTTTTTCTTGCCCTAGAACAGTTTTGATAGGCAGTGGACTGGCTGAAGAAGAGGGGCGTTCGTTCCATGGAGAAACGATCTGCCGAGTCAGCTGAAGTCATCCAGACGAGCTTCATAAACTTTGTTGAACATTGTTTTTTCCTTCATGTAACCCTTTTCTTGGAGAAAATATCCTAAATCAGCAACGCAATGTTTGCAACGATTTACTTGCCAGGCTTTGCTTTCTTTGGGCCTAGATCGAGCTGGCACAATTGTAGAGCTGCGGGCCATGGTCTAAGATCTCATCGCAGAACAAGCTGGCAAAAGTTGGGTGAGATGACCAGGAAAGTGTAACATCTTTGCATCATATTGTATTCCATGTATTGTACATATGAATACACATGGATTAATATACCAGACAGACTACAGATTTCTGGTCTCTTGCAGAAAAAAGGTCGCTTACAGTGCGAAAAATGACTTCTCATTGACTTGAGCCGCAGAGGCCGAGACAGACTTCGTCACACGGAGTGAGCTGTTTCAGCAGTGGCCCGGCAAAGAGTTTTAGCTGAAGATCCCCTGAAGCGCAGACATTATGGAGCTACGGGTCAATGTAGGCATCCCCAAATTGGATGGAATCGTGTCCCAATCCAGTTGATTTTACCATATTTAAAGACATTTCTTGTGATAGGGTACCAGGGTACCAGGGTTTTGATTCATACGCATGTGGAGCTCGCTATGAGGTGCTACGACTACTGTTTCATTGTTTTTGTTTGGCTGCGGCCGGAGCCGGCCTTTGTGTTGGTGCTGTTTGTTCTTTGGAGAGCCAAGGACATTGCGACATTTAGCACAAATGATAGCGGCAGCACCGGATGATGCAGCAGCCGGAATCGAGGTGGGGTGCCAAAGCGGTGCAAAACTGCTTGACACATCGAGACATGCCGTACAGAGTGCCGTACAGTGCCGTGCAGTGGAAGATGGGTTTTGTCGGTTTTGTATCGTTTTCCAGGCTGCTATGAACATGCAGATCCGGGATGGTCCAAACAGACCGCCGTCTCATTCTTGGCATGGAAGTTCGGCACACGACGGGCATGGGTCTGGATTTGGTCGTTAAAACCTGAGGCAGCTGCGAACAGGTGCAACTCTGTCAGAGGCGCTCCTGGAGCTGGGAAGTGTCTGGAACCCAGCTCCAAGCGCTGGATGCTGCTGATTGGGGGGCAAAATATTGGCTTAGTGGGGCAAGATACGGGTAGCAATATGCCCAAAATACAGTCAAATCATGCAATGTCAAAAGCACAACAGATTCGGACGAGCAGCTCTTATGCTCTTAAACTGTTGGGAGAACAGATTTCCCCGCTGGCAGTCTGGTAGTAGTAGCCTCCCCGAACTTTCCCTCAAGCATTCAGCGTGGTCATGGAAGCAGACGCAATAAAAACGTTCACGTCACATAGTCCCCTAGGATTGCACGACACATTTCAAAGCTGTCCTTACAGAATGTATTCAGCATCATGTTTGACTTTCTTTTTGGGCAATGAGAGTAGGCTTTCAACCTTTTTCGCCTTCTTTCACATCTCTTCACATTTTAGTTTCTTGACGTTGAACTTGAGTAGGTGGACTTCTGGTCCATGAAACCATCCATTCCAGTGATTCCAGTGCCACGACAGTCATCTTTCACTAAATCACTGATGTCCATATCGTTCCCTCTCTCTAAAACCATCCTTCTGGGATCGCAATTGTGACGATCATCACTGAGCCACAGCCAAGATGAAAGGGGGTGGAGCTGCAAGATGATCGAAGCACGTCTGCTATACTATCCTTCCTGCTTCTGCAATCGTGTTCTGGACACTGCCAGTCACCATCGGCTGGGTTCCTTCATCACCAAAGAACAGACCAAGGCCAAAGTGCAGTTTCTGCGGCGTGTGCCCGGAACATGAGGGCTTCACCATTCTACTTGGCAGCCCTTCATTTGATTTATCGAAGGAGGAATCGTTCCGTTGCAAGAAGATGATCAATTCCTTGGAGGAAGGGCGACAACTTTTCAAGTCCTTGAGCTGCAATAATACTTTTGCAGCCACATTTCGCCAGCGAGACTATGAATCCAGCGGCATATGGCAACAGATGTTGGAGATCAGGGCTGGAAGATTGGAACAATTGCTGAAAGAATCCCAGCAGGCAGCGAAATATTTTAAGACCCTGTCTCAATCGTTCATTTGCAAGTCTTCCAAAGTCAGCATCGCTTTCTGTCTGTGCAAGCACGCCTGCTCTTGCGAGCCTTGTTGGCACACTTACTCCGAAAGTTTTTCTGACCGAAAACTTTTCTGACTCTGCCTACAGAGTCAGAAAAACTGTCGGAGTAAGCATGTGACATGTCCCTTGCGCCGGGAACCAACGAAAGGTTGAATGACGATTTATGTATTGGGCACCAACATGAAATGAGCCAAATCACTTCTGTGTGCATTTGCTTGGCCTTGAGCTTCGAGCCTTGATTTACTATGAGAAGTTCTACAACCCTTACCCTCTACACAGGTGACTTGTGAACCTTCAGTTTCAAGGTGTTTTCCAAGACATACTAAATTTCATGAGTCATTCTTTGCGCTCAACAACTTTGCAAGGTCCTGGGAGAGAAACTTGTTCTTGGAAACGTGCCCCGCTCAGTCCAGTCTCAACCTGTCAGGGGTGGCCTGGCTGCGCCTGCAGGTACACATTCTGTCTCCACCGCCCGGTGGCATTGTAGCTGGCTATGTGCATCCAAAATCGGCCCCTGGACAAGCAAAGTTGTTGGTCTAGTTTGGTCTAGTTTGCTCCAGTTTGGTCTACTCTCCTGATTTTCTTAAAATATAGTCAAAATAGGACTTGAAGCACATCAGCATCGCTATCCAAGGTTGATAGCATGCAGGGCACTGGGCGAATGGCTGGCTTAGTCTCTTTGAGATCACCTGACGGGTTTGATGCCAAGTTGGAGATTGATCGAACCCATCGTGGATAGTTTGAATCGAAGTGTGACTCTGAGTTTGGGCAGCTCACCAGATGCCTTCCACACAACTGCCAGCCGTTTAGTCTGAGTCTCAGATGCACAGATTCAGAAGTGTCTTTGGGGACGGATTTGGACTGCTCATGAGTTTACACAAAGTTCAGATGCTGAAGATTTGGGTATTTTTCTGCACATAGGAAGATTCATGCAGGGGCTCCAACATCCAAATTTGTTCCAGAGAGCCCGAGGCAAGACACATTGTCGCTGCGCAGCCGCGGTTCGTCAGCGTTGATAGCATTCCGGCACAGAACTGAGTATGTTGTGACAAGAATATGATGCTAAATTCCCAGATCATAAAGAGAGATTTCTCACACATCCATGGAATACCCCGGCAAAGGAAAGATAATCCAGGATAAAGGCGGATGACAAGCTCATGTGAGGCGGAGACCTTGCGGAAAGAGCGTGAGGTCTTCAAGGCTGCCCATTTCGAGCAGATCGGCCCGAGGATGGCTGGCACCATCACGGAGGAGGCGAGGAGCGGGTGTAGCGGGTGTAGCGGGTGGAGTTTGATTTCCATGACTTTCCAGTCGGACCTTAGAGATCCCTTTGGGCAGGTTCTGAAAAAGGTCCTGGATGGCAAGACCAATAAGTTTTACCAGGAATACGCAGCGTCCCCAGAGATGAGCTTTGAGATTTCGATGATTTCATTGATTTTCGATTGTATTATATTTTTTAAATAAACTGTCTGGTCTGGAACGGCTTGTAAAGAAAACCCCGGCGTCAAAACCCAACCTCCTCTTGTCACTCCAGCCTTCCCGTGTGAATGGAGCACCTGGATTTAACTTTGAAGTAGCCTAGGTCTTGGCATGTGTGGTGCCTCAATTTGGCGTGTCAGTCATGCCTCCAACAACTTGAAAAATGGGCTGATGGCTGCAGTGGATTCCATACCCTTGTTCGTTGCCATATTTGCCATTCATTCTATAGTTTATAAAGTTTCAATGTATGGTTTGCTCACTTTTCCATGGACGCTCAAGGTCAAGAGCTTGTGAGTCCGCAGGCCAAAGACTTTGCTTGACAACTGCAACATTAACGTTGCCACATCCTGGCCCAGCACATGCGTAATACGCGGAAGCACTGTCATTTTTCATATATTTCCCGGGCAATACACCCCTTTCTCTCCCACATTTGCAATGAAGTGTAGCAGTGTCGCATAAGTTTCGCAGCTTCGAGGGGGATGAGCTTTGAAGTCTGATGCTTTGAAGGTGTCATCTGAGAAAAAGGTGGTACCAGTGGCGGAGTGGCTTGAGGCGCGAGTTTGTGCAGGTACTTTCACATTATTTTTCAGTGGATCATAGAGCAAGATGCAGCAAGATGCAAGAACATGATCTAAGTTTCTGTGGCGGGTGTTACCCCTCCGCTGAGAACAGGCGGAAGCGAAGCAGTTGGGCCTCAGTCGCATTTTGGTCGAGGACTTCAAGCTTGCAGTGCTGTAAAGCCTGCCCTGCATGGCAGCTTGACTTCGCCGGATGGAGCTTGGCCGGTTCAAAATTCTTGGACTGGCTCAGCTCAAATAGCTGTCTGCAGAAATTCTTTGTAATCGGTGGACAGGTACTTGAACAACCTTATGTCTTGGTGACTGCACACCCGTGCTGGTGCTTGTGCAAGTCAAAGGCAAAAAAGCAGCTCAACGGCTGTTGGAGTTTGGGTGTCAACATGGTTTGGCTAAGCCATACCCAGCAGATTTGCAAAACTTGATCGATTGACTGGATCATTCAAGCCTTAAGCTACAAGATCTACAAGCAGCATCAAAGCAACGCCCGCATAGAGCATCCTGCATTTCTGCTTAAAACATTTGCATTGGGCAAGGGTTAGACCTGGAATGACCTGGATGTTTGGAAGAAAAACTCTGAGAGATTCTGGGATCTTTTACTCCTTGGAAAATGAGGAGATTCTGGGAATGCAACCTAGAATAACCTAGATAATTACTTGATATTATTACTTGTAAAATCTTGTAAATCTTGTAATTTACATGCCTTATTTTTCAAACATCTGACACGCTTGTCACATTCTTGTCACACATGCCAGAGCTGTCCTTGAATGTGGCGCAGAGCATCGCTGGGCTTCCAGCGGCGTTGGCCGGAGCCTCAGTGGAAGTCCAAAGGTAGGGGATATCAGGATATCCCAAAATTAAACGGGCCATGATCATGGGGAAATCATGAAATGATGGAGAATCTTTCAGCGGGATTCAGGGCCATTTCAAAAATGATGGAACACGATCGAAATCTTATGAAATCTCCATAATCTCCATTCAGATTGCCCCAGACAAAGCATGACAAAGCCATAGCTCCAGAACCCCACAAATCACGAGGCGATCCGGGAAGACCACACGTTCCGAGTGGCCGGCTTCGTACAAGAAGACCGTGGAGGAATGGCTGGTTCGATCAGATGGGTCGCCATCTGCAGCATCTGCAGCATCTGCAGCTGATTCGCAGAGAGTGGAGCCAGATGTGGAGGCAAATGAGGCAAGCTGGGATGCGGTTGCTCGATGATATGCCGAGAAGGTGAGGTTTCAGGTTTCCCCAGATGACATGTGGAAGAACGACTTTTGCTTGTTCAGGATTCAAGTATACACAAGCTGGGCAGGCAGGCCACAGTCAGGTGTTCGATTACCAAGCATGTACTGTACTTCTATCATGTTTGATTCTACCCTCGTATTGCAGTGCTGCATTTTTTCCGGTCTTTTCTTGCCTTTTGGGAGGAAGACATGGTTCGAAGACTGCCAGTGCGCTTGCTTAGCACTGCGACGCAGACCCACGCGCTGGCACAGAGAATCCTGGAATCCGACCAGCACAGTATTGCGGTGGATTGTGGTGGGGAGAAGATGGGGCGCTTTGGCAAACTCGCATTGGTTCAACTTGCGACAAAGGATGAGATGTTTTTGATTGACGTTGAGATGGGTGGGGAAGACATCGTCCAGCCTTTGAAGCCCGTTCTTATGAACGTGGGCTTGGTGAAGGTGTTTCATGACTGCCGAGAAGCGGCATCGCTTTTGCTGAATCAATATCACATCCCCATCTATTCTGTGTATGACCTGCAGGTAGCTTTCACTGCATGGTTGGAAAGAGAAGGCTTGGAGATATACCAAGCAGGGTTGGCTGAGATCATGCGGACCTTCTCCTTGAGTGCATATAGATTGCATCGTTGGGATCGGCTGGAGCGGAGTGAAATTCCTTCACCAAAGTGGCACGAGCGACCCCTACAACCTCAAGTCATTCGCAAAGCCGTTCAAAACGTGGCACACTTGCTCCCTCTGCAATCCACTCTGAACAAAGAGCTTGGAGACCCCTCTGGAACTCTGATACAAAGGAGAAGTATGCACTATCTGGAATACGCCAATATGAATAGCAAAGAGCTTCCTTCAGAAACTGCTTCTCTCAGAAGTGGTGTAAAAGTGAAAGCAATGCTAGTGTCCAAAAAACCAGGTGCTGCATATTTCAAGCTGAACCACTCTGTAACAGGGGCTGTCCTTGAAGACGAAGATTTGAAGGAGTTTGTAGATTTGAAGCCCGGGGATGTGGCTGACTGCCAGGTGAAGTCAGTGAGTCCTTGCCAAAGTTTTGCACATTTGCAACGCGAGGGCCATGGGAATCTCTGGTTTGATCGACATCAAAGTCGAATGATGAAACTTCCCTCACAGGAACAGATGGATGAGGCACGGCCCAGAAGACAATCGAGTCTTTATGGACACCAGGGCGCACCTGGTCGACCTAACTTGCAAGAGGATCGCAGAAGCTTTCGTGAGCAGAAGCCCACTGTTGTACACAAACTTGGAAAGAGGGGTGCGGTCAAGGTACTTGGAGCTAGATTGGCAAAGATGTTTTTTTTTGTCAGACGGCAGTGGCAGACGTGTTTCTTTGTTTATTTTTCCGCGTTGGTTGGGCTGGCTCATCTGGCTGAGTGCATTTCCTGGATTGTGAAACTCAGGTGAAAAAAACCGGCTTCACTCCTCCAGCTCCTCGCCAACGCTACGCAGGATGAAAACGTATGAAGCAGAGATTGTGCCATGGAGTGCATTGGCGGTTCGTGACGTCTGCGTGAACTCAATGGATGAACTTGAAGGAAACGGTTTCTCGTTGGGACTGCAACTGGTTCGGCTCGAGACGCTTTTCCAGTGAGGAAACATGAAAGCTTCTAGAAATTGAAAAACTCGCTGGACAACTTGAAGGAAGCAGTTTCTCGTTACTACGACTTAAACTGGTTCAGCTTCTAGAAATTGGAACGCTCGCTGGTTAAGACATTGTGGCTTTCTGCTATCTAAACATGAGTCATAGGTCATCAGGCACAACCCACACTCGCAATCCTTTAAATACACAAAGGTATATTATGTGAATTATGTGTGTTTGCCATTGAACAACATGAGCCTCCAACTACTTTTCCATTGCTCTTAATGGGTGGCAACCAGTGTGGCTTGGACCTGAGATTGGAATTCATGATAAGTACATCCATATTTCCACCTGACCACAGGATTGTACTGCAATGGTGGAAGATCACGTGTACTAGACTTGAGCTGACGCTTCTGAGGTCCGCACGTATGTAACAATGCCTCTATATTTGGTGGCTACCTCAAACTAGAATGGGAGGAGATTGGGGACTCTGAGCCACTTCATGCAAGTCACAGAGAAAGATCACTGTTTGATGGAAAGGACAGCTTGCTCTCTTTCCAAAGTCGTTTCTTGCTCTCACCAGTTTTTTCCTGATTATTGAGGTCTACGCATTTGTGTTGCTGCTCCACGATGAAGTGAGAGCCGCCAATCTGGCATCGTTGGACATTTGGACGCTGTTCTTTGTTCCATCAAACTCCAGAGACACTTGTATCGGGGATGGCAGGTGCCTGACTTACCTGCTTTTCCGGCTGCACCAACAGGTGGATCTGGTAGATTTTTTCTGTTCTTAGATCTGTTTTGGTCTGTCTGAAAATCAGGTAATTGCCGGTAATTGCCCCAATTTTCAAGAAATTTCATGGTTTATCATCATCTTGTCCGTGAAAATTGCCATTTGGGGTATCCTCCATTTTCACAGACCCATTTAGACCCATCCAGCCCTTCTTCACAAGATTCTTGCTGCTGCCCGAGATGTTAACGTCCTCCACAAGATGCCTCTCCCTGCTCATGTGGAGTGGGGGGCAGGTATGGGGCCTAAGAATCTTGCACGAACTCCCCTAGCAAAGGTCAAAGGTATGGAGATGGTTTAAACATTTAAAAGCCATGTTTCCATTTTTAGGTGGATGAACATCAATTTATGAGCTTTATTATGCTTTATTTATGGTTTTCATACATACCGTACCAGAAGCCGTATCTTTTAAAAACCATCAGAAAGTGGTTAAGCTGGCAGTTTCAAGGTATCAAGCCCCTGCGTGAGACGCACCTTGTCGCCAGAGACTCGGATGCCGTCCTGCAGCTGCAAATTACCAACTGCAGCTACTGTCCTTTGAGGTCGCGACTGCAGAGCAGAATAAAGGCACTGCCATTCTGCGGTCTTTAGCTGGGAGCTTGGAGAGGCTGTTTTTTTCTCAGAAATTCTTGACATTTTTTGAATATTCACCCCGCTTCGCGTGGGGTGGCCGCCCACACCGCAGGTTTATTTAGGTCCGTGAGAGGGGCTAAGGGTGGTTTTCCCCCGTGGGGGCTCCCCAAGCTAAGAATTTTAACTTCCCCCC
>Ga0126342_10021753_pt1 | contig 10661 bp, 9 predicted proteins | sample Cyp1metagenome_FD_92528 | JGI IMG/M metagenome (GOLD analysis project Ga0126342, IMG submission 92528) | Coral microbial communities from Lord Howe Island, Old Settlement Bay, Australia - Cyphastrea 1 metagenome | ecosystem: Host-associated > Invertebrates > Cnidaria > Coral ...
ATGTGGCCTTGCGTTTCCTTCAGGTGCGGCGATCGGCGAAGACACTCATGGCTCAGGCGAGACAAAGGAGCAGTCTTAGCGGTGTTTGGATCTAGGCGAGATCCGTGGGCCTGGGCAATTTAATATATATATAATATGTAATGTAATATATGGTAAAATACCATGCAGCTGGAGGTTGTACTTTGATCTTTGGACGTTTACTACTACTCTTTCCAGCGTGGAACTGGTTCCCTTGGTCCCTTTTGTCTAACATGCTTGGCATGAGACCAAGGGCGGAGGCCATGGTCACATTCTCAAACCACAGGTTGTACCTTTAATTTGATCATTCGTGTAAAGCATTGTTTGCCCTTGACAGCGGTGGGGTTTGATCAGTGTTCCTGGAAGAGCTGCCAAGGCGCAGGGTATCGGCTTCCTTCCCAAGAAACACCCAGCTTCCCCTGGACCGCTGACCCTTGCTCACCAGAATCACTCTGCCATCCAGCAACTTGCTGAATCCTAAAATCTCCACATCAAGCATGATGGTTTCTTCCGGGATTTTGATTGCACCTTTCAGGATTCCTTCGCTTCCCAACTCACAAAATATGATATGTTCATATATGTCCCGGTTCGCAAATAATTCCGGGTCAAATTTGAGCGTCAGTTCTTCAAACTGCTCAAAACCCTCAACCAATGAAACCTGGTGGCATGCCACCCCATAGCCCCCGCAGCTCCGTCCCACCTCATCAGCCTTTCCCTGGAACATGAATCGTTTCCTCGCCGTATGGGGTGTTTTCTACTGATTGATGCGAAATCCTACAGTGTGTCTTCAGAGCCATACTGATCATACAATGATATATTCATAGACACATGTCACATACACATTATACATATATATATATAGACCCCGGCTGACAGCAAAGGGGAGCGCCGGAGAGTGGGGAACAACAACAACAACAACAAGAAGAACAAGAACAAGAAGAACAAGAACAAGAACAAAACTAACAAAGTCCAAATCACTAGTTGCCCAGCGGTCTCAGTTCAAAAGTATAGAGAATCCCTATCTTCGCACCCTTACCCAGAGCAGCAGCGACAAATATATGAAAATTAGTTTGCCAGCGGTCTCGGACAAATAGACACAATCAAGTTCAAAACAACAACAAAGTCAGGCAGTTTTTCTGTTTCGGCGGAACGTTTCCAAAACGATTTCAAACATAGGCAAAAACGCTATTCAGCTTGTGTGGCAGCCATTTCGGCCAAAATACACAAGAACAGAAGCGATGCGAACAAGAATAAAAACGACAAAACAAAAAGAAGTGCCAGCACCAGGAACAACGGCAGGGATTCTTCCTTTTCTAAGGTTTCAGATGTCACGTTTGGTACTTTTCTTCTTTCGAAGCTAGTTTCGAAGCCATTTGAGCCAAAATGCACAAAGAGAACAAAAGCTGCTAAAAGCAGTAGCAACAGCAGCAGCTAGCAGCAGCAGGAACAGCCGCAGCGATTCTTCTTTTCCCATGATTTCAGACATCCCTTAGGCAGTTGGCAACTTTGGATTACCCCGTTGTGCGCACTTCCCCTTTGGCAATGATATCAAATTTGGCGTCTGTCATTCAAAGATGTAGGAGTGGTGTGTTTGACAGGCGTGAAAAATGCAAAACGGTCCCTGAAACTATTCCCCAAAATCTTCAGGAAAATAGTTGCAGCTATCACTGGACTGTTTACTTGGCAATGTCATTCGTGACTCCTCTCCATCACCCCCTTTTTGCCCCTTGGCTATGATATCAAATTTGGCGTCTGTCATCCAAAGATGTAGCAGTGGTTTGTTTGAAAAAAAAATACAAAACGGTCCCTGAAATCATTCCCCAAAGTCTTTATGAAAATAGCTTCTGTTACAATGTCAGTGGTGACCATTTTACATCATCCCCAGGTGCGCACTTCCCTGTTGCCATGATATCAAAATTTGCGTGTATCACTCAAAGATATAGCAGCGGCCAGTTTGACAGGCGTGAAAAATGAAAAATTAAATACACATCAAATTTCCCCTGGATTTAGCCCCCGAAGGCTGCACGAAAACATTGACAACTTTCACCAAACTATAATCTTCAATTACCGTCAGCATTGATTGCAGCAAGAGTGCGGTGTCCTCAAATTTTACTCCTACGGTAGGATACCCGAGTTAGAGCCTCATGAATAAAATGATGGTCAATTAGCATTATCGGTTCCTGTGGCTGAAGGTACAAGCGATTTCAGGTTTGAAAGGCATGTACAATCTGAACACAATCCCTAGATTCGGCTTTTTTTGCATGGCTCTCTTACAGCACGATGTTTGACATCGTTTGTCTTGATGTCTCGCCCCTACATCTTTCCACGTACCAAAACCTTGTTCAGAGGACAATGTGTTTCATGGATTGTTTGCTTTTCTTTTTGGCCTGCCATTTGCATTTAGTTTCCCTGCAAAAATATCTCAGGTGGTTGCTGGTTGCTGAGGATCATGGTAGTATTTCTGGCCCGAGACTTGTAATAGCACTAACTAACTAGTATCCACCATCTGCTTCGGGACAAGGTTTGAAGTGAACATCATGTTTTTTCACTCCCTGAGCGTCTCCGAACCAGCCTTTGTGTCAAGTTTTTTCTCGATTATCGCGAGAGGTTGGCATTCTGTGGGGCGTTGGCACCCGAGGTGCGCGCAAAATGCAACTGGAGGCTGAAGATTAAACAAACCAATAAATTAATTTGTTAATTAATTTTAACAATAAATAAATAAGTTAATTAATATAATATAATATAATATAGTATAATATAATATAATATAATAAAATAAACTAAAATATAATATAATATAATATAATATATATATAATATTATATTATATTATATTATATTATATTAGATATATATATATCAAAAAATACACCCATACATGCATGCATAGATGCATGCACACATGAGGGTATACAATTTATCACTTCCATGCCAAACCCGACCAAAACATGACGCAAGCTGGCTCAACTACCCTTACCCATGCCGACAATACTGACACAGGGGACCTGTCCTGCTGGCTAGTCTAGCCAGTCTAGGACTAATTTGTTCTGCTTTCCAGTTGTTCACGTTTGTTGTATCGCTTTTACAACACCATTCGTTGGCTACAAAATCCCCGGACAGAAAACATGGATTTTGACCCCTTGAATCTGTGCAATCTGCGCCTGTCCGGACAGCCCGGAGGAGCGGAAACATTGAGGTCCACCTGGAGGCACACTGAGAACCCAAAGATGGGGTTGGAAGGCTCGGAATGTCACATTCTGCAACCAGCTGCAACCTACTTGTCTAAGTTGCACCCAAAAAACGAAATCTGCGATCTAGGAATCTGGGTTGGATGATTTCACAGGATACCATTTTATAATATTATATCAATTTATATCATATTTATTTCCTTGGGATACCCTCCTGGTCCGAGTGCTCGGAGTCGTGATCTGTTGTTTGATTTTTAGGGCCAGTCATCACTGGAGGATCTGAAACCATTGTATTGCAGTCGTTGTGCCATGGATCCCAAGGTAACGACATGAGCCCAGTATGAAAGTGAACAGGCAGAAATGCTGTAGAACACAGCTCCCAATAGCCAAGCAGAGCTCCAAAGCTTCAAAATGCCAGGTCCAGAATGACTAAAAGCAATCCATGGCAATGAGGTACGAAAAATCAAAATGACATATAGGCTCACATGAGCTTCATTTCACCCATCACAAGAAATTGGTTCAAAGACATGTCCGCCAAACATGTGAATCTGTTTCACGTTTTGGACATGTCTAACATACACTTGCCATTACTCTTTATGAAATAATCCTGCATCAAACTAGTTTAAGTTACGTCATACTAATAGTGTTGGGACAGCCCACATAACTCCCAGAGCCATCGCAGGCAGCAGCCTGCTCTTTGACAAAGCCTTTGCCACGGCACTTGGAACAGCGGTTCCTTGCCTGTGGCCATCTGGCTTCAGCACAGCATGAGTAAGTTCCTTTCAATTTTCAAACATCAAAATGGGTCTGGTTGAAAGTTATCGACTCCCCATTTCGAGACAATTAATGACAATTATATAAAATATGTCAACATAGGTAAACGTACTCAAATTTTGTGCCATACCATGCCATACTAAAATCAAAACCTTCACAGATACCCACCGCCTTTGTCCCTATCCCAGGTGCACCTGCGCACCCTGACCCCCACAGCGCTGGCAGTGACGTTGCACTCGCTGGAAATAACCAGGACCCACCTGCCAATGGGGACCATGGGGACCATGGGGACTGGGAAAGCCAGGGAAAGGACTTGGTCCGGAGATCATGGTGTCAGCACTTTTGAACTAAGACAAACTGCAGAAGAACTAACTCGATTTTACTTGTTTTCGAGACTGTCGGCAGCAACCATGCAAAATTCTGCAGTGCACCCAAGTGCCTGCCGATCTTCGACAATCACTCCACGGCCATTGCAAAACACACCTGGGCAAGTTCGCGGGTCGCCATTGCCGGATAACCATCAAGTGAAAGTTTGTCTGCTTTCTAGTAGGTCATTACAGCAAAACATGAAGATTGGAGACTATTTTCTAGAAACTACGAAATCCTGAAACGTTTCGAAACTCCAGGAAGAGCTACGTTCAGCTTGTACGTGGGCCCGAACACCTCCAGAAATGCAAAAAGCTTAGGTGCTTGGCCGAAAAATAAGCTTGCAAAAACCTAGTTTTTCAGATTTATGGTGCCACCATCCAGCAAAGGTTCTTGGAATATTCTCCAAAATCCCTTGTTAGCGCTTGGCAAACTTGGGTACCCCAATATCGGTGAGCATCCTTCCATTTTTCCATTCAAAACAGAAAAAAAACATATGTCTCAGGTCCCGAGTCCTAGCTCAATGTAACCTCTCTGAAGCCATCACGGCCTACAACAGAATCAGGGACTCATTTAAGCTTGGTTCTGCACCGGAATTCACCAACCTCAATCTTCCCTCCATGCGTGACAAAGCCATCAAAAAATCCCCAGTAGCTACTACCGGTGTTTGAGCAACCCACTGCCTTCAGCTTAGAACGACGATGTGGGCTGGGTCTGTCTGAAAATGGGATATCCCAAAACTTGATGGTTGATCCTCAGTTCGCATATAAAAATTGCCACAAAAATTGGGGCATCCACCATTTTCTGGACAAGGCCACCTGTCATCCTGGGGTGCCACAAGTGTCGAGGCACAGGTTTCGATCTGCGTGGCCCCCATCCCTTGACAGGTTCGGCAGACTGCGTCCTGCGCCGGCGGCTCCACAGCACTTGGGGCCGTGGGAGCGGTGGAACCCAAAATGTGGTCCTGTATGCGGTCTGGAATCCCAAATGTGATCCGACTGCAAGAAAATTTAGGGGAGTGAAACAAACTCCAGGGGTCAAGGGTCTCCTTCTGAAGAATCCCTGACCAGTGAGAACGCAGCAGTGGCGCCTTTTGCCTATCACCTGTCAAGTTCTCTCTGGCTTCCTCCAGCTCACACGAAAGCTGCCTAACCCAATCTTGAACAGCAAGGCGAGCTTTTTCCCTGGATTCACAACTCGAAGTAGGGGGACATCCGGGGACATCAAATGATATGAACACTTTGAATCACTTTGATATCTTTATAATTCTTTATATAATCTCTTTAGACCTCTTAAGTCAATCGTCAACGACCTCCATTTTCTGGCGACCAAGCTATCTGACAAGCACACATTGGCCCAGCATGGCCCAGCGCTCCCGGTCGTAGCGAACACTCTTGTTGAAGCCCTTGTACATCTCCTTGCAGAATCCAGACCCACGACCCCGCTGAGCACTGGCAAAAGTCGCAAAAGTAATAGATATGTAATGTTATATATATATATTATTCATTGCATACGTTTGAAGAACAATCTCGCAATGTTGTTCATTTTGAGTTAGTGAATGATATACAATCTCTGAGCAGTAAAACACAAAAATCGATGAAGTTGTCGCATGTTGAGATTTTCAACAATCGATGTTGCGCTGACCATATGCTGAAATGAAAGGCAATAAGGTATTTCTTTGTCTGTTGCAGTATGTTAACCCAAACAATTTAATGCTGTTGGATTCACCCTCTCTGCATGGAAACCGCTCATTAGCAAGTGATGGCTGCCAAGTCTTGTCCAGTCAGGCCCCACAACCAGACCCAGCCTCCATTGTCACTTCAACTTCGTAGCCTCCACAGAGACATGGGATGACATGGGTGGAGGCTTGAAGAAGTCAATTCTTGAGCCATGGGCGATATGACCATGCCAAGACGAGTCAATGAGACATACCTTCATCATCGTTTATCTATTTGATCTATTTGCATGTCCGTCTTTTGCAGCCAATCTAAGCTCTCAAGTGACACTGGCAAATCACTTCATTTCGGCTCATGGAACGTCCCATGTTCCAAGCGGCCTACATCAGGCGTGCGCGCCACACCGAAGCCAAAGTTCTGGCCAAACATACTCCTTCAGCCAGAGATTCCCAGATTCGATCAATGAAGGCAAGGACGTAGTACTTCTGTAGATGTCTGGATTGAATTGTCTAGTTTCATAATTTCACTTGCTATTGTCATGAACAGTATATTATATGGTCTGTCAATGGTGGGGCCCCGATTGATTGAGGCATGCGGCATGCTTTTACTCCAATGTGCTGTCGGGAGCGCTGATATCAGTGATATCAGGCTGCCCAACACAATCAACGAAATGGGAATTGCCTTGGTGAGGAATTGAAGATAGAAACTCATGGCAGATGCAAAGCAGATCCACTTCCGCCTGAACATGTCAAAAGGATCAACTCCAGGGCCTCAGAGGCACCCGAACCCCATGGGCTCATGGAATCTCTGCAGCGTGAGGCGGTTGCTAAAGATCCAAGGTGTACAAATTAACCGTCACATTTCAAGACATGTCAATGCATTTCATATAATCTTACCAAATCTTACCAAATCTTTCCATGGTCAATGCCCTTGCTGGCAGCAACGATAGCAGGAATGGCTGCCAGGGCCCGGTGCCAAAGCCACCCTGTGCGCCACCGCCGGCACCATCGAAGGCGGACTGGTGCAGGATGCAGAATGGCAGATGTATCTGCGATATGAAAATTGCACTTTTTGGGGATCAGATCTCAGACAACAATACCATACAATACCATCAAATCAACTAGATGTTGAAAGCTTTGCAGTTCCAAAAAATGTTACAAGTAGTATACCATTAATAGGATTGTATGCTATCTATACTACCAACTCGTATCAGATTGGAGCAGATAAACATCTGATGATTCATCATTCACAGAACATGACATCATGTTCATCCAATCTTCACTGTTCATTCACGACATCCGACATGCCTCGCCCCTGAGGTCATAGGCTCGACCTTGGTCGGCCGGATGGCTGCGTAAATGTGCGTGGCTATGGCCGGACCTGGCTCAAGCTATCCAAATGCTGGAATTTAGAAGTGGCAGGACTGGCAAGAACTCCAAAAAGGTTTTACTAGCTAAGCTAGCTGATAAGCTAGCTGATAAGCTAGTGGTATCATGAAATCTTGCTTACTATGTGCATATCTGGTGCAGAAATGGGGAAAGATAAATCACCTGCCACCTGCCATGACTAGGCTACTTTTTACGAACATGTGACATTTGCCTTGTGTGTCTTTGCATGTCATTAAGATGGCGATTTTGCCTACAGAAGTATGAGTAAAGATTGAACCTTCCCCCCCAAAGTGCAAGGTGATTGCCCTTTTTGGGTGATTCATCTTGCACAACGTCCTTCCAGGGCATTTGTAAGTCGCAGGATCGAGGATTGAAGAAACATATCATCTGGCACCCACTGTATATATGTCAACATATATAGTCCAATCTACAGCAAGCAGCTATTAGTAGGGTGAATTAGTCGCAATCTCCAACTAAACAATCGCACCTCCAAGAGAAATAATATGAAATAATCTAGCCGCCCCTTTGTTGCGCTGCCCAGGCTAACCTCTCCAACGGTCACTGCCCAGCCGCGTTTCTCGGGATCTGATAAGATCTCGTAGGCCCTCGAGATTCGCTTAAAGCGCTCCTGAGATGGTACACCCAGTACACCCGGTACACCCGGTACACCCCACCATGATCCACCATGGGTATCATTGGGCACCAGATGGCACCAGCACTGCAGTCGATCACAGAAGAGCCTCGTACTGAGGACGTTCGCTCTCAGGAGCCTGGCTAAGAGAAGGTTTGGTGTGCACAGCGTGCACATTGGGGATTGGTCGCATCCCATGACCCCACCTCTAACAATTCTGACTAGTTGTGGGGACCAAGTTCGAAGCAGTGGGAAGTGGCAGCTCATCATTTCCCCTGCCATCAACAGTCTTGGCCTCACACAAGGGTTGACACCGCCAAAGCTTTTTTTATACCACCATATACCACCCAAAAATTCCGAATCTCCCTTTTCGAGGATGACAAAGTGCCCAATTTCAGTGCCAGCACGCCCTCTCATCACAGGTTTACCACCTTGTCAGGGTGAAACTTCACAGCAGCTCGCTTGTACGCCTGGCGGGGTGCAAGCCTTCTATCACAGCTGAGCTGGGGGTGTTTCAGGTGGTAGTCCTCACGGTGACTATGTCAGTTTATATCTTGATTTATATCACTTTATGTTACTTTATGTCACTTTAAACAGAGACTGAATCGGTTGCTGTCAACGGTGGGTCTGTATGCAACCTTACAACTCAGCTCAATGACTTCACTGCGAATCACGTGACCAGTTACGAGCTGCCACATGAAACGTGCCTTCTTGATCTCTTGTTCGCTGGCATTCTTATCCACACCCAACACATCGTAAAGGCTTCCCTGACGCTGGTCGGATGCCCCAACTTTCACTGCGACTCTGCGCACAGAAACGATTTCAAATAGGTGGAAACAATATGATCAAATATGATCAACAAAAGTTGGAAGGAGACCATCTACTCAACAGAATCAAAAGGTATGTAGATTCATGCAGATATGTATGAAACAATTCAGGATGTCCCAACAGCAGAAAAACATCGGGTTTCTCATGCAGTGCTGTCCTTGCACCTTAAACCACCTTCCTTTGCTCACCTTTTTCGCAGGAACCTGGCCTGCAAAACCCATCAAAGGGCCTTTGTGGAGGAACCCTGTGTTTTTGGAAATCTTATTTCGTTGGGAAGTGCCCTGTGCAAACAGTTTTCTTCAAATTCCTTTGGGATCATGTGTGGCCAACCATGGATTTGGTAGCCGTCTGTTCGGAACCTGGTCTTAGGAACAACTTTAGGAATTCTGCTTCGGAGCCAGTTCATTCACGAATGTTCGTTCAGAAACCTTGTTCCAACCCGTATTTGGGAACGTGTTCGTGAGCAGCCCACAATAGATCCAGACTCGTTCAGTATCTGTGCTGCAGAAAGAATTTCTACGTGTTCTTGTTTACAATGCTTACAATGCACTTGATATAAACATTTGCCCTGGCAAAGACACCTGCACCAGACGAAGACGGTGACGACGGTGACGAGTGGTTCAGGCAGAGATAGCTGGGAGGAATGACGCCACAAGGGCCAAAGGCTGAAGGAGAAAACGTGCATAGACAGTGCATAGACCCCCTGTTACACTACCAGACTTTTAGCTTGGCTTAGCTTGGCTGCCAAGCCAACTCTTTTTCCTTGCGCACTTGGGAACCTTAGCAGCCTTTGCAACTCTGGGCAAGCTTGGAAACCTGATTTTTCGAACTTTGCAAACCTTGGAAACCCTTTGTTGAACTTTTCAAAGGGTTCTGAGTGCTTGGGACCTTCTGCTTGGAAACCTTGGGAACCTGAATCGAGACCTGCTCTGTGGCCTGCATCTTTGTGCTTGGCGGCCTGCAGGGAACCTCAGGATATACTTCATTAACCGGAACCAAGTCAACTAAGTTAGAGAACCGCAAGGGAAATGGTTTCAAGACTCCAGAACTGCTCTTAGGTCTTCACTCCTTCGCTACAGCTGCAGACACCAAGCATTTGCTCTTGGAAAATCGTCGTTGAAAACCTTGCAGTTCGGACCCCTGCATTTGGAAAACCTTAAAAACCTAGCTTCGGAAGCTTGGGAACTTCCTTGCCACGAACCTCCGAAGCCTGGCTCCACATCGCTTTGGGGACCTGAACATCCTGTACTTTGGCAGAAAACCCAAGCAGCTGCCGTACAGGAGTGAAGATTAAATAAAATATGATGATAAGAGCAGTGGTACCAGTAATAATATTGTTTTAAAAGGATATTAATAATGATGATGATAATTTGATAACAACAATAATAATACTAATATATATATATATATTATAATAATGACATTTGTAATAACAAGTATGATTCTGATGACGACGATGATGATGATCATGATGATGGTGATGATGATGATGATGATGATGGTCAAACTTCATTGAGGCAGTGGACAACGCAGCAACTCTTTTTGCACATGGGGTCGCGTGACTGGCTGGACGGTTGGGTAGGCCCTTTTGGCCGACAAGGCAAGTGAATGTTGAAGAAGTCCAGCGAAGGAAAATGATGGCTGAAAATTGTGGTGGCAGTGGGTGGGGCGATTTTCAGCCAAGACATGAAACGCGCCCACCACACCGCTACCCTTGAAGATCAACTGCAGGAAATGTCACAAAGTCTGCACGACAGATTCGTGTCGCCTAGCGTCCTACCGTGGTATTCGC
>Ga0126342_10021754_pt1 | contig 10661 bp, 8 predicted proteins | sample Cyp1metagenome_FD_92528 | JGI IMG/M metagenome (GOLD analysis project Ga0126342, IMG submission 92528) | Coral microbial communities from Lord Howe Island, Old Settlement Bay, Australia - Cyphastrea 1 metagenome | ecosystem: Host-associated > Invertebrates > Cnidaria > Coral ...
ACAGGTTGGATACATGTTTCATGACATGGTGATAGATCCGTGTTTCTGACATGCATGAAGGCTGATGGTGACATGTTTGGCTTTTGAGGGGAACTTGACATCACTGTAGCTGAAGTTCTGACAGCGTGATAGCGCTTTCGTCTATTTTTGGGTCGAAGTCATAGAGCACATTTCCTCGATGTTCCTCGATTTTCGTGCCTTGTCTTTGAAGGTGGAGGTATTGGCTTTCAGTATCTTCTTGAAACGTTGCGCCTCTCCGGCCTGAATGTCGAGTTTCAAACATCTCCAGTGAAATGCAAGTAGCTTCAGTTCATGATCATTTTCGTGTCACTGTATCACGATAACCGCGTGCACTAAGCAACTCAAAGTAGTTGAATAGTAGCTGAAGGTGTGTTGTCCCTCTTGGTTGCAATTGCTTGTCTTGTACAAGTACTGTACAATGTGCTCTGTGGAAACAGTCCAGTCACAGATGAAGATCGGCCCTACAAGGGGAAGTCATCCCCCTCCCCACCTTTTTTGGATCTGATTCCACATCGGCTAGGTGTCCAGGGTCCGCAAGTGACCGGTACTCCCCTGCAAAGTCGGTGTCCATGGCTGCAGGAGGTGGGAATATCCAGTAATCGCGCGATCGCTGATTCAGACGCCGTGTTAGTCATTCCATCACTTCAAGCCTGCTATGAAAACCAATGTAACTAACGTTCTACTGGCTGCTGCTCCTCAACTCAACATTGTGACGAAGATCTTGTGATTTCTTGTGATATTCAGCAGAAGAGGTAAAGATTGAACCATTTGAAACGGTGCAAGCTATATGAAATGAATTGAAATGAAATCTCTGCAGGCACCACTGAACGCAACCAGACGTATAAGAGAGCTGTACAGCTTTGCAACTGTCGCTGTCTCGGCTCAGCTTGGAATAAGGCCCCAGCTGCCCATTCACCGGTCGCTCCAGAAGGCACAAAACAATACAGCGTTTGCCGTGCATGAGCAACACAGTTTCATTTTTCATCCCGATATTATTACTTATTACTATTTTAAATACGTTATTTAACTACCCTCTTGCAAAATTGCAGATGCAATAGAATTCAAGTCAACAATAAGAATGACAAAGTTGAGTGCACAGTGGCATCGGTCTTGATTCTTGACGCTTCCTATCTATTGGGCCTGAGAAAGGCTCGGTTCAAGAAAGTTTATTCAAACCTTCAACTTCATGATGGGCAGCTGTATAGTCACGTATAAATCTGGCGTGCAAATTTCTAGTTGCAACTTGATCGCCGTTCAAGGAGTCAACATGGTTCAAGCATGTTCAAGCCAGTCACGCTTTTGATGTCAACTGCTCCAAACATCCGCGAAGCATCGCGAAGCTGCACCAACACAGGCGCATTGCAGCGAGGCCTGTGAGAGCTGGAGAGCAGCTGAACAGTGGTCCCGTCAAGACGCCTCTGAAAACGACCATTTGGCCCTGCCAAAAAGGTAATAGGATGATCGTGCATGTTTACAGGTGTCAGAAGTGGAAAAACATGGAAAAACGATAGTTTTTGCGCTGCAACGGTTCAGTCAGTTTATTCTTTATTTCTCAAAACAACTCAAATCATAAAGTGGTTGGTGGTTTCAACCCCTCTGAAAAACATTAGTGGGATTATTATTCCCAATACTAGTATATGGAATAAAAATGTTCCAAACCACCAACCAGATAAATCATAAATGATGACTCATGAGTGCTGTCCAAGGTCCCCGTGTGACGCTTTTTGGATGCTCTCTTTGACACCACACTTGCTGAGGTGATGTGGAAGCTATGTTTGCAACCACAAGTGCTCTGCATTCTCAGGCTTGTAGGCCCCAAATTAGATCAATTTAGTGTACAGGGGCATCGCGATTTTCGTACCCTGGCCAAAAAGTGGGAGACTGTTCGAAGTACAAAAGATCAGGCATTTCACACTGCCCAATTTCTTGTGATGTTTGAGACAGATTTCTATCTCAATCCATGGTGAACCATCCTGCAACCTACAAAATCCCAAATTCTTTCTGTGCAGTGTGTGTGGGGGGCATCAAAAAGATACAATTTGGGATGCCCCCCATCATCCGCACTGCCGCATTCATGGAAAGACCAGGTCACCCACATAGTAGCAGGCCACAACAATCATGGCAAGGACCTGGCTGCTGGATGCTGGATGATGCTGGATGATACGTTCCCTTAGGGTTTTTGGCTTCTCCAACTGGAAACTGCATGGCACAACGATGGCAATCTGAGCATATCTGAGCTAGAAGCATTTGTCCCAACGATGGCAACGCAAATATATTCTTCTCCTTGCACAGGTCTGAAACAATTGTTGATTGTGAAAGATTGTGGAAGTGGAAACACACAAGCAATTCTTGAAGCACCCTGAATATCAAAACGCGTCAAATGAGTCCAGTAGCCAATAGCCTTCAATACAGTCACAGTTTCTCATGGTTTCTCCTTGCAAACATCCATGAAACATATGCCAAGATGCCATGACCAGCAATGATGTCTTCGATATCATTTTTCAGTTGAAGGATTACCGCTGCCACCTCAAGCTTTGTCCCACCAGGCCACTGAGTTCACTGGGTCACAACATCATCAATATCTATGCGCCAAGTTGCAGCAGCCAAACACATGAAGGATGTCAAGCACATCCATATCACCCAAGCAAAATAGAAAGTGCGGCACTTCCTAAGTCCGGCATAGTCCGGCTCCATTTTGTTCTCATTCTTACTTCGTTTCAGAAGAGTAAGAACTGCTTCTTGAAAAATTTCGTCAAGTCTTGCCACGCTGAGGCTGTCTGAGCCAAGCCGCCGATCCTGTGCCACCAATTGAGAGTCGCTGAGGAGACGAGAAATCCAAGCACGTTCAACAAAATAATTCCTGCATGTCACCATCATGTCGCCAAAGGATGCCAAAGGTCATCACCAAGGCATCAACAATGAGACCACAGAAATTGGGGTGCAAATTTCTGCAATATCGAAGTCTTGGATTTGCTCCAAAGCTCTAACAGCTGGGCAAAAAGAGCTGGGCTAAAGCGGCTAAAGGACACAACTCAGGGACGCAGTGTTATGAAATCCAGAATGAAATATTGAAATATTGGCTCAAAATCCCATCCGCTGTTAAGGCTGGTCTGGCGTTGTTTTCAAAACAGTGGGTCAAACACGTCATTTCAGTCGTTCCAAACCACCGAATTGCAAACTGGAATCTTGTCCTTGGTGTTTGTGCCGGCACAGACACAACTTGTCGCCGACTTATGTGAGCTTGTTTCGCTTTTTGCTGTCTAGCCTCCGGCACCTGACAAATTCATAGCACGAGGCAAGAGTAAGAAAGCCATTTGAATCAATTTGGACACGCAAACCAATTCTTCTAAAGTTTCAAAACTGCGACCGGACGGAAGGTGGATCTAGTTGGAAATCCAATGAAATCCCCAAGTGCAGGAATTTGCCAAGCTGCAAATGCATTACGAGTCGGACCTTAGATCACAGTTTGTTGATCACCAATGGTAGGACGTCAGGGCCATTATACTGAAATTAGGGACCTGGGTTTCAGGTCTATACCTAGATCCTCTGTAGAATGATCAAATTCTGAGTTGTTCCTTCGCTGCACATCCTGCAAACCAACCATACAGTAAGCACCGACTGTTCTCCCTGCAGTTTGGCACAGTATAAATGTGCAACATCCATCAATAGCCTTCTTGCATACTCCCAGGTGACAACGTTGCATCAAGGCGCGTGCAGCGTTGTTAGTTGTCAGGCTATCAGCTCTCTGCAATTCCACACCACCTCTGCAATCATGTCGCAGATCAAAAAAAATGTTTCTGCCAGACACATTTTTCAAACATGCCACCGGTCACACAGCAGCCCTGCAAATGAAAAGGTTGAATGATAATCAGAATGTTGATTGAGGGGTTGGAGACGCATCCTGTCGGCAGCAAGTTCGAAGCACAAGTCATGCCCCAAGATGTCCGCAGAAACCGCGTGCAAAGAGAAGGGAACACACAGAGCCACAGAGCCATCTGTAGTGACATGATGTGAAATATTGTGAAATGCTAGTCCAAGCACAAGTCCAAGCACAAGCATCCCAACCTGCACCGGGAAAATGCGTTTCTCTCCTTGCAGCTTGTAGTTTATTCATGTTTATTCATCCAAGCCACGGTCTAGTGACTGCAGCGCAATAGCATCAGCCACATCCTGCAAGTTCATCGTCAAGTATAGAGTCAGATAGAGCCTTGCTGCTTGTCTCTGTCTATATGTCTCCTGAATGCATGTTGCATCCTGCAGCACAGTCTTGCAAGCAGCTCTTTCAGTCACAAAGGCCTCAGGAAATCTCAGGAATCTCAGAATGGCTGACTGGAAACGAAACAGAATTGGGGCATACTGAGGGCATACTGGAAACACGCTGCTTCTCACGGTCAATTCTGTGCAATGCTGCACAATCTTCTTAGCCTTTCGAGAACGCAGCTGAGGAACCATTTCGAAGGATGTCTTCTGAGCCCATTCTGGATCTGATTCCCAGAATTTGCTCAACGGAAGCAGCAACCATTCGACATCGTATGACAAGTATAGGAAGAGCACATAGACAATAGATGGCAAACCGAAAAAGAACGAATCCTTGGCCGATTCGGTCGTTCTATCCCTTCTTGGTCAAATTTGGTCAAATTCAGACAGTGTCGATGTTTTCATGCTGATGCTTCGAACCAATATGTCTCTGTTAAAACACTCAAATCACCTAGTTCAGCCAAGCTGCTTGCTTCAGAGAATCCTTTGGCGAACAATAACAGTCCCCTTTTGAAAGGTCCGGGTTTTCCAGGGAGTTTAAGAGTGTTCGCGGGGGCAAACACCGATTTCAATCAATCAGAGTGTGACATGACATGATGCCAGAACGGACCAGTCTTCCGACAAGCCACTATGACCTTTTGCAAATTGTCTTTCCCGATGTGCATCTGCTGAACCACCAGCATATGGAATACAAAGTGTGACATGGCGCAAACCTGAATTCGTGCACACGAGGCTTTGCAGCACACCAGCAGGACTTTTTGTGCTTCACAACCTCCACTCAAATTGAACTTCCAGGCATCTCAAGGCCATAGTTGAGACTACAAATTGACCAAACTAGTTAAACGATGTTGAACATGAGGTTACCTCCGCTCCTGGCTCGGTGTTGCAAAGGACTCTCGGCGAATGCCACGGCAGCTGTCTGCATCTGGTTTGTTTATGATTATCTATATTATATATATATATACGGCAACTACATTTAAATAAACGGATTTTGATACATACGAACAGGTATTTAGACTACCTCCGGGAAGGTTTTCCTTGGCCCGCCCGGCCATTAAACATACGGAATCCAATTCATTTAAACATACGGTAATTACATTTAATTAAAGATACGAACTTGTATTTTATACTACCTCCTGGGCCTCGCGGTCTGGCCCGCCCTCCACATATTTAAATGTCGTTACCGTATATATTATGTTGTTCGAGCGTTGTTTCTCTGTTGTTTCTTCAGTCAACGAAAGCTAATTCTGTTGGCACTCATCACCTTCAAATACATTGAACACATATCAACCCATGATCAAATGAAATCAAATGAATGCACATGGTACTGCAATGTGCATAATCGTGCATATCATAGGCATTGTATGGCATTGTGATCTACCAAGGTCCACCGCACTGAGGACATCACTCCATTCAAAAGCACCCACCAAAAGAGAGGATCCTCCAAGTCATGGGGTCATGGGGTCATGGCAAGTCCATGCCTTTTGTGACACCAAACGACAAATAAGGACGGTGTCCGAAAAAGGATCCCTATACATCCCTATCACCTAGGGGGAAAGACCATGTTGCATATTTGTAGCATACTTGTAGCTATGTGCTTCTGGGTCCTTGAATGGAGAAAGATTCTTGAAGTCAACCAGAACACCACATCGAAGCATAATGTAGAACCTCAGTTTTGTGTTGCCAAGCTGTGAAGGGTCTTCAAAAGGAAAGCAGGATCTGGTGCTTCTCCAAGACATCAAAGACCACAAATCCCAGCTGTAAACCAGCAACAAGTTGACTAAGCCCTGCGCAAACGCTGGCACAGAATAAGCTGCGCAGCAACAACCAGCGCCACAATGATGGAGACAGGTGCAAAACACCTTGAGAATCACCAAATCATCAGACCCCAAATCAAACCCCTCAGTAAAGTTGCTTTCTTCCCGGAGAACTCTCATTTTTTTCACTCAGCGGTTCTTGTCCTTTGGAGCAAGGCACCTTACAAATGCTTTGGTCGTTTCGCAAATGCAGGTCTGCGCAAATCCAACCGCCTCCTGGCACTCGCACGGGGCTTTCCCATGCCGAAACCTACAGGTTTTCATGCCGTGAGATCTCAAGCACTTGACCGAAGTTGGTTCCGAAGGGCCTCATCGCAGTTCATTAAATAGCTGTTTGTATTGTGCTGCTGCAGCATCTTCTGCACACCTAGCAAGATTGGGTCACAACAGTCTGGTCACGAAATCATCCAAAATCCACCTGATTCCAGCTGGAAATGTGGCTGTTGAGGCACGTTAGTCACTCTCCCCAACTCCTGATCCAAAGCTCTGACTTCTTCATGCCTATGTCCTGTTCTATACTGTTCTTCTACGGGTTCCCCACAGTGCCAGCAATAAAATCCCAGCTGGCATCATTTTGGGTGCTGGTAGGAGTGTCTTAAATGGTCACCAGCTGCTGCCGCCCCTCGCGGACTAGAGGCCAGGGGAGAAAACTTGCAAAGCCAGCAGCGACAAAGCCATGCACCTCTACTCCACCATGGGGTAAAGAGTCGATGACCACACGGCATAAGAGTCGCAGGCACTGGCTGTTGGCATAGAATACGTATCAAGGGAACATATGCTTTCTTGGAACAGCCACGCATCTGTTTTTAGCATGTTTTTAGCAACAAATAGTAACAGTATGCAAAATCACAACCAGGTTGCATTAACAGACTGAAACGCACGATTGACAGTGAAACCTTCAAAAAAGTAAATTTGATTCTGCACATCTCTAGACAGCGAAGAAGAACAAGTTGCTGATAGTTGCTGCCCGGGCACTGTCGACCTCGGTTTGTTTGGTCATGCTGTATGTTCTGATGCTGTCTCTGTGAGAACATTGGAAGACTGCGTCAAGCTTTCATGCTGCACAAGCCACCCACGACCATCGCTGTGTAGCTGAAAATGAATAGAGGTTCCCCCAATGACTCCTGCACAAGCATCTGTAGATGTAAGATGTGTAGATGCGAGATGTGTAGATTATTTATTTGGAACGGCTTTTTTGAAGAACCCTTGGCTCAGTCACTCTGATGAACGATAGAAAGGAAAGTAGGTTGATTGCTGCAGTAAGCTGTCGTGCCATCTTTTTCAGAATCTAGATCTGTCACGTGTTTCTACAAAGCAGGATGCGTTGCACCTCTGAAATGCCCCAAACTCACATCACTCACCCACCCAGTCAGTCCCATTCAAAGGTCGTGTCGTCTTCAACTCCTGTTTTGCACGAGATGCGGTGTTGCCATTTGGAGGCATCGATTACGTGAACACGTGAACCATCAACACCCACTTGACCGGTTCTGGGTAAAAGAAGCACCACACATATAATCCCCGTTGGACAGTTGCAGGGGGCTCTGACCCCCAAAAAAACTAGCCACCAGGATAGAGTTTTGGGGGGTCTAACTAACCCACCAAATTGCACATCTGAATGGTTAAAATCTAGGGAGTCTGAGCTTAGCATTCGGATGTTTTGATTTCAGGATTCACCCTTCGTGTAGCCAATGGTGCCCCCAAACATGCTCATGGTGGCCCCACGCTTAGGCCACCATAGATTAGGGCCCCTTGGATTTGGGGTTTGGCTCTTTGTATTTCAGCCAGCACCAGGGATATTGGAAATCCAGCCATCATCTTTAGATTCAAGGGCCTGACTCCATTTTAGTTGGTTTTTACAATTAACCAACTTGCAGCGGGCTACAGTCCATGGATTTCAGCCAGGACCACCATTCAGCGAATATGTATACGTATTTATATATATAATATATATCACACATATATATTTATATATCACAACAAGAAAGGCGCATACAGAAATCAACAATCGAGGAACATCAATCTGACAAGGAAGCAGCCAACGGCATCACATGCTGAAGCCCTGCCTGGAACCCTTGCATAGGTGCCTTGCTGAGACGCCCCTGGGCAAAGCAACTGACCAACACTGTGGTTTCGCTGGATCGCCAGATTTACAATATCATGCAATACCATAAACCCAAGTTACGATTTTGGATGTTCAAAGTTCCAAACCCAAAACATTAAAAAATGTAAAGAAAAAACATGCACATGGGCTGGTTTCAGCACCAAGAGTCGTCCTATCATGTCAATTCTCCTCTGCCATGAACGGTCCCACAAATCAACAGCAGATCAGTCTGCAGATTGGGTCTGGAAATTGTTTCCTCTGTGGCTGTGACGGGAATATCATGCATACCAGTAGTACCGCGCAAGGCGGTGGCGGAAGTTTCAAAAATAGGATACCTATAGGAGAGGTTGGTTGTTGTGAATCAGGGATGGCAGAGCGAAGCCACTGATGGACTGAAAGGTGCTTGATCTCCCTCTCTCTCTCTCTCTTTTTTCTCTTTCTCTCTTTTTCTTTCTGTTTAACTATCTTTCTCTGATTATCTACCTACCTACTGATCTATCTGTCTATCTATCTATTTATCTCTCTGTCTATCTATCTCCCTATGTATTTATCTAGCTGTCTAGTTTTCTAGTTATTTGTCTATCTATCTATCTATCTATCTATCCATCCATCCATCCATCTATCTATCTCTCTCTCTCTATCTCTCTATCTATCTATCTATCTACCTATCTATCTATCTATCTATCTATCTATCTCTCTCTCTCTATCTCTATCTCTCTATCTCTCTATCTCTCTATCTATCTATCTATCTATCTATCTATCTATTTATCTACCTATCTATCTATCTATCTCTCTCTCTCTATCTCTCTCTATCTCTCTATCTCTCTATCTCTCTATCTCTTTATCTCTCTATCTTTCTATCTCTCTATCTATCTATCTTTCTATCTCTCTATCTATCTATCTATCTATCTGTCTATCTGTCTATCTATCTATCTATCTTTTTATTTAGCTGTCTCTCTATCTATTTGTCTGTCTGTCTATCTGTCCATCTATCTATCTATCTATCTATCTGTCTGTCTGTCTGTCTGTCTGTCTATCTGTCTACCTGTCTACCTGTCTATCTGTGGTGCAGTGTCATTCAGTGTAATGCAGTGTAGTGTAATGTAGTGTAGTGTAGTGGAGTGTCGTGGAATGTAGTGTAATGTAGTAGAGTAGTGTAATTTTGTGTAGTGGAGTGTAGTTGTTAATGTAGCTGTAGTTGTAGTGTAGTGGAGTGTAGTGTAATGTAGTGAAGTGTAGTGGAAGGTCGTGTAGTGTAGTGTAATGTAGTGTAATGAAGTGTAGTGTAGTGTAATGTAGTGTAGTGTAGTGTAATTTAGTGTAGTGGAGTGTAGTGGAGTGTAGTTGTGTAGTTGTAGTTGTAGTGTTGTGGAGCGTAGTGTAGTGTAATGTAGTGAAGTGTAGTGGAAGGTTGTGTCGTGTAGTGTAGTGTAATTTAGTGTAGTGGAGTGTAGTGTAATGTAGTGTAGTGGAAGGTAGTGTCGTGTAGTGTAGTGTAGTGGAGTGTAGTGTAGTGTAATGTAGTGTAGTGTAATGTAATTTAGTGTAGTGGAGTGTAATTTAGTGTAGTGGAGTGTAGTGGAGTGTATTTGTGTAGTTGTAGTTGTAGTGTTGTGGAGTGTAGTGTAGTGTAATGTAGTGAAGTGTAGTGGAAGGTAGTGTAGTGTAGTGTTATGTAGTGTAGTGTAGTGGAGTGTAGTGTAGCGTAGTGTAGCGTAGTGTAATTGAATGTAATTTAGTGCAGAGTAGTGTAGTGGAGTGTAGTGTAGTAGAATGTAATGAAGGTGTAGTTGTAGTTGTAGTTGTAGCGTAGCGTAATGTATTGGAGTGTAGTGTGGTGTAGTGGTGGTTGTAGTTGAAAATGCTACAAAACCCTTACGTTTTGCTCACTTTTGACAAGGTGCGCAATCCCTTGCGCCTGCCACGCGAAGCGACATCTGAACCTCCAAAAGTGGTCCGAACCCCTTGTGTTAATAACCTTTTGACTTCGAAATGTGCTTCGCGCCACAACGGCGTGCTCTTTTTCGACATCTGAACCTCCAAAAGTGATCCGAACCCCTTGTGTTTTTAACCTTTTGACTTCGAAATGTGCTTCGGCCCACAACGGCGTGCTCTTTTTCGACATCTGAACCTCCAAAAGTGATCCGAACCCCTTGTGTTTTTAACATTTTGACTTCGAAATGTGCTTCGCGCCAGAACGGCGTGCACTTTTGCGACATCTCAACTGCCAAAAGTGGTCTGGACCTGGTGTGCGTTGTACATTTTGACTTCGAAATGTGCTTCGCGCCACAACGGCGTGCACTTTTTCGACATCTCAACCTCCAAAAGTGGTCCGAGCACCAGGTGTTTTGTACATTTTGACTTGCAAATGTGCTTCGCGCCACAACGGCGTGCACTTTTTCATCTCTCATCTGGCCAGCTGGCTCCGCACCCGCCGCTTTAGCGAGCCTACTTTTCGACCCTCC
>Ga0126342_10021755_pt1 | contig 10661 bp, 8 predicted proteins | sample Cyp1metagenome_FD_92528 | JGI IMG/M metagenome (GOLD analysis project Ga0126342, IMG submission 92528) | Coral microbial communities from Lord Howe Island, Old Settlement Bay, Australia - Cyphastrea 1 metagenome | ecosystem: Host-associated > Invertebrates > Cnidaria > Coral ...
ACAACTACAACTACAGTTGCAGTACATCACACTACATCCAGCAGTTGTGGGTGAGGTGACCACTGCAACCATTGCAACCACTCCAGCAAACACAACTCCAACCACCTTTCAGTCCATCAGTGGTTTCGCCCTGCCATCCCTGATTCACAACAACCAACTTCTCCTATATGTTTCCTATTTTTGAAACTTCCGCCACCGCCTTGTGCGGTACTACTGGTATGGGAATATATGTGGAGAATTAAAACACTCATCATTGGATAAGTGTTTTATATGGATGGATTCCAATGATGCGCATAAAAAACTAACATCGGGGATTTTGAATTTGCCGAAGCTATTCTTCCACATTGGCTGCTTCCCGATTTTGGCGAAACCCCGGAAGGTTTTTGTTGTTGAATCTCCAATGTTTGGTCTTACCCCCCCTCTTTTTGGTTGGTTCAATACACATTCCACACGTGTTTGGACCCAGGGAGGAGAAGCCATGAATCATCCCCGCTAACCATTTTTCAACGGCTTTGGGATTTCGCCAAAAGGAAACCATGTAAAAACTTACCCGAAATTTAACACAGCTATGGCAAATTTCTTCATGTATCATTAGTAAATCAACCATAACTTGGCCATGTTCCATAGGAAACTGTTACTAGAAATTACCGGATACAGTAAGTAATCCATATTCATCCCATGATTAATCCCTATTGGATACTCACCATTATATAACTATATCCCCTTATTTCGCCAACGAACTCCAGCGATTTCACCAAAGGGTATCTCCACCGTCTCGTTACGTCAGGCATTTGGGCGTGGTGCCCAATCCAACACACGAATGGGAGTTTGCCTACCGGGACCAGCGTTGGGAGCGGCATCCGCAGGTCCACTTTTCAGTTGAATATTGACAATAGGAAGCCTCTTGGTTCGTTGCCTCTGTCAGAGTTTCCCAAGCCACATGATTTTTTGGGTTGTCGGAAAATAGGATGCCCCCAGATTCGTTTGGTTGTCTTAATCCCATCCTAAGATGAAATGCCGCTATGATAAAATAGGATGCCGGCCGTTACACCAGAATTTCTAGGTATATCAAATTGGCGGGAAGTGACTACTTGTGCCATCATTCTGTGAGAGATCCTATGCCGGTATGCCTGGTTTGTGACTTCTCTCTACATGTGAAAATCCTCTGACTCAATGAGGCTGTGGCAATCCATATTCATGTGGCTATGGATCAATACCGAAAAAAAACGTTTTGGGGGGGATGAACATCCATGTACCCGCTATTTTGATGTGAACAAAAGGGGCACAAGGTAACCTGACCCATCCCCATGTATTGAACATCACATGTTTGGGGGCTACATTGATATCCAGCGGTTTTTTCCCAAACTTGGAGGCATCAGGCGAATCTGCGCAGCAAAATTCCCCCGAAATGGGATGGATAACACAGAAAGATTTGTGGCCTCAGATGTTCAGCCATCAACGCCACGTTGATTTACTTCACCCCGGTGAAAATTCTGTAGCCACTCCCAAAACGATGCCGATGAAGATGAGGCCTACTGTCGAAAAGTGGTCCCCTCCCCAAATAAAAATCAAACCTGAGGCCTGCTAGAAAGTCTTCCATGTACTTCGATGAAATTCCCAGTGAAATATCATTTTTAATCAAAACGTGGCTTGATTTCCCAGCGAGCCGAGGAATTTGGTTTCCAGCCCCTCCAAAATCTCCAGGATGATAACGATGTTTTGGGCTTGCTGCGAGCCTGCGAGGGATTGAAGGTGGACAAGGTGCCGGGTCAAGTGGCGCAGATGACCGCATTCCAGTAAAACCACCATAACTTTCTTTACATATCAAACGTGGCGATTGTCCATACAACACCTGATGTAGCTATGTTAAACTACCAGAGAGTACCTGTCATTTGTGATGGTTTTCAATAGGTTTAAGCATCACAGACAGATGTAATTTAGTATGACCATTTTATGAAACGTCACATGGAAGATATGTTCAACAATACGAAAAATAGTTAAGTGTCTCCAGGTTTTACCTAGAATTGCTATCTTAGGTTGGGTTGGTTGGGAGCAACCCACCCAAAAATCTTTGCGAAAAATTGCTGCGTGAAGCTGCGAAGCTCCGAACGTTCGACGTTCACATCACATCGGGGTCCATCCTGCTGTAGGTTGACCCAAGGGGTAGATACTGATTTTTCATAGGATTTCAATACCAGGTTTTAATAGTTCTATATGAAGTACTTCAATCTGAACGATTTCAATGATTGTACACTCACTAAAAGTTAGATTGACTCCCCAACAACTGGATGTTGACGAACGAAAACTCAAGGGCCACGAAGCCCTCCGAAGTTTCACAAGCCAACCCTTTGAGAAGGCTGGTTGATGGGATTTGCACTAGCGGCTTCGCATGACATCGGCAATACCTGGAATCTGACCCGAATTTTGTCGGTGAACTGTGCAAAGTGAGGGTTGACAATCCAACATATGGGGGGTTTCCATAAAGGGGGGTATCCTAATGGAAAATCCTATTAAAATGTGTTATTTACGAGTACCCCCATTTCAGGAAATGCCCATATAGCTATAAGTAACTGGCTGGAAGTGGAAATATCTTAGACATCTTGCACAAGGTCCCAATGTAGCATGGCTAGATCCAGCGCCCATTCCACAAAGCAGGTAAACAGCTTCTTTAAGCACCTGACACTGAAGCGCAATGTCAGTGAAATGTTGGGGACAGCGGAACACAGCGTTGAATTCGCAGTCACAATCACAGCTTTCCACATCTGCACAGGGACAACCTCTTGAAGACAAAAATCTGGTGTGCAGGGCCTGCCTTGACACGCGGCGCTCACTTCAAGTCTATGAACTCCTGTTTTTTGTTCTGGCGGTGCTCCTAAAGAAGATAAAAAGCGCTTTCTTAAGGGTGGCCCAACAACCAACACAGAACACCCATTACAAAGCGCGCGCCCGCAATCGCTTTCTCGCAATCTTGCTATGAACTCCAGTTCGTTGCGTTTTCTGTAGCAACGAGACGGCGCACAGCAACAGGCTGGACGCTTCCCGGCTTCAAATCAACACTCGCGTTTCCAGTTCTCTTTGCAATCTAGAAGGGGGTTGGTCCTCCCACACCCAGGGTGGGACACCAAACAGCTGATCTATTTTTTGTTTCCTTTTGGGAATCTTGGCGCCGCCCACTCCTACCTGCTAATATAGGGAGGGAGCGATTGTCATTGGCGTTTTGGATCCACTTCAGTTCAAGGATGTTGGTGGCAAAACTTGTTAAAAACCCGCCCGAGAGTTTTATTGAAGTTGGGCAGAATTGGTTTCAAAATCAAGAGCCAAGACCTGGCATCGAACCGAATAGATCCCTGCGAGCTGACAGCGCGCCAGGTGCAAACCCGAGGTATGGGGAATTGGTACCTTGTGTGGGCGTCGCATTCCGACTCAGAATGATGCGGGAGAAAAGGAAAAGGTCTGCGGCTGCAGTGATGTCCTGCGTAAATCACAACGACCTCCCCGCAAATGATAGTGAATAAGGGAATGATTCGAATGATCCCAAAATAGATTATTTGCGTGTATTTCCGACTTGGGCAATTCCATCATAAATTTTCCCAGAGAGGTTCTGATCTCTTGGTTGTTCAACTTCATGATCTCACATGTGTTTCCAAAGGCCGGAGTCCGAACATTTTGGAAAAAACTGAATCGTGGCGTTGTACATTTCTGGTGGCATAATTTTCTTATCCTCCTTGGATGACGACAGGGTAATGTATATTTTGACCCATCTCTTGCAATGGGGTTGGTGAAACCATGACTGTCAATGTTGATCATTGTTTGCTCCGCCCTAAACTTGTTGGTTTCCTAAAATGGCGGTACCCGTAAATCATCATTTTTTGCTTGGAATTTTCCACTATAAACCTTCCAGCTATTGGGGATCCCCCAGCACGGTTTTTCAGACAAACCCCTGGGATGCGGTCCCCCGATGCTTTCAAAGGTTGAATCATACTCCTTCTTTCTGGGTCAACCCTGGATGGGCACACTTTAGTGTTGTTTTTCCGCAAATGGAAACATATTAGATAGTAAGTTGATATCGTCATATCATATCATGTCATGCGATATAACTTAACGTAATGTAGTACAAGTCAATATACATATATATATATATATATCTATATATTAACCAGATGTAAATGGGCCTATTGTGGTAGTAACGCACCACGTTATGACCATGAACTCGAATTTATCCAAGTGGTGGCTTCTTAAACATGTTTTGAAGTACCCCTAATTATTAATTTTAATTTGCTATTCCATTATAATTAATCCATTTGGGGGTATCCCCATTTATGGAAACCCCCAAATGGATATCATATGTTTCCCTCATGAGAATCTGGCGAAATTCTGTCAGCGGTGTTTGCGGCGATCTGGCCCGACTTGCCGATTGAATGATGTGTTTTTTGCTGGCCCTACTTGGAAGATGCATGAGAAGTCCCGGGCAATTTTTTGGTTGGCTCCAGTCAAGAACATTTTTTTCGATTTTTTTCGTACGATGTGACGATGACCATGGTTTCTTTTGAGGAGGAAACCGGTTCAGCACCGACAAGTTTTGGATGTCCCTTCATAGTGGGATCCATCACGACAGCTGGGTTCAAAATCACTGGACGTTCACACCTGACACATCTGTTCAAGACACCGTGCTGTTGAATGATTTCAACATGGATGATGTGTTTTAACAAAAAAACCATGGAGCAATGGCAACTGTAGGTAAAGATGCAATCTCAGCATCCAAATGCCACTAAAGACTACAGTCACTAAAGCCTATGAAATGCCGTTAAATCCCATGATTCATCAGTTGCTGTCAGGTGTGAAGCCTGCCATCATGGCGTCATGGCATTCCCATGGCAACCTTTCGCCTTTTTCGCCTTCGCGGGGTGACAACGTGCATACGCTGTGCCAGCGGCTTGACAAGACCCAAGGGACTGAAGGTGCAGTGGGCACTGTGCACCGTGTCAGGGTCACGAAGATATGGTTTTGGTACCCGAAAACTTCATAAAATATATGGTTCGTTGGTTTTTTGAAGATTTGTTCCATATATTGGGAATAATCATCCCAACTGACTAATATTTTTCAGAGGGGTTGAAACCACCAACCAAATTGGAAAACCTTTAAATCCCAGGATTTATATGGATTTATCATCAGGTTCCCTATGAAAGGACGTCCCCCCATGTTTTGATTTCTCCACTAGCCTTCCAGCACCTCCTCTGGCCAACTCGCATCACTGGGCACTTATGCTCCCAACAAGCTCTAGAGCTCCCTTCCAAGTGTACGAGTTACTGTACTTGTTGGAGTGCACTACCCAAAATATGCCGAACCCAAGCTAATGGTGAGCCACAGCTGATGAAACCGGGGCTAAACCAACTGGCAAACGGAGCTGCAGATCTCAGTCCTTGTAAACACTGGAGATGGATATGGTCACCATGGTTGGAACCGACTTACTAAACATTATTCATTGTTGATTACTTCATTGTTTATCACCGTTGGTTCTTGTTTAAGTCGCCCATGTTTGCTGGCAAAATCTTCCAATGTTTGCTTCGTTAGATCCAGTTTTCTTGTGAAACCCACATGTTTGCTGGACAACCCATCTTCACTGCTTGAAGTCCTCAATATAGTACCCTCTGGTAAACAAACATAACTATGGGAAAATCACCATTTATAATAGGTAGATCAACTATACATGGGCAAATTTTCCAGAGGGCAACCCTTCAGATGGAAAAATCCAGATCCAATCCACAGCAGCGATGGCAGGGGCATAGGCCAGGCCGGCCGCAAGCGGAAGGCCTCGAAGGTGAGCAAAGCTTTTGGCAGGAGGCCGGCGGTGCAACGCTGCCGTGGTGCCCCATACTATGCTACACCTATAGCGGCCCGTAGAAAATTTGGGAGGCTGGAAATTATGGAGGAAACATCATGGAAGTACCGTCCTGGAAACCCTAGCCAATTGTTTTGGTTGGTGGCTTGAAGCCAATATTGGAATAGATGGGATATAATATGGAAAAATGAACCAACAACATGATTATACTAGGTGGCGCCCCAAACTTAGCTAACTTGGTTTGTATCTGCAGTTTTAGTGGAAATATTCTAAAGTTGGGTGATAAACCAACAAACGCAACCGGAATGGGCCAGCTCGCAATGACTATCGCTCCTCGCAAATGGCCTATGGGGATATATGGGGATAGAAACTGTGGATATTGGCGGTATGGGATGATACATCCAAAATATGAAATCCACCACCCAAAATATGAAAATATGGGGCTAATGGGAATCAATCATCCAATGGTGTGTGGGAACCATCCAAAATATGGGGCTCAAGCCAGCACTCCGTGAATTTCTTTGGTCCCCTCTGTCATGAAACAACAACATTGCTGGCGGCTGGAAAATCCCAACCGCTATGAATCTGACCGATTTTGATGTCACAGTTGGGGATGTGGATGGAGATCCCGTCCATGTTCCACCCGAAATTGGTCAACGTGTTCTGAGTTGCCATTTTGGAGGAATATGATGTCCCATAGATTAAATGATCTTGTGGGGGTATCTGAGCTGCGGCAGGAAAATGTTTGTTTTACAACAGCCTTTCACAAGAGAATTCAATGGTTTTCCCCTCCCCGGTTGTCATCTGGTTTTTTGTTGGATGTCGCACTGCACATCCTTGCAGAGTTCCCCCGGTATCTCGGGATCAACCTTGGATGTGCACTGGCCGGACTTCGCACAACGTTGAGACGTGATATCTTTGATGGATATGTTGGGTTAAAACCCCACAATATACAAACGTTTCGGGTCTACATCTCCATTATGTCTGGGTTTACCACATGATACCAGGTGTTAACATTATACCCCGGTTATGATTTCAGCCAGTGTCTCTGTGATATGTCTATGTATTTATATATATAAAAGCTTCCCGGCTATCATAGAATATGGAACTGAAACTTTGGCTTCCCCGGGCATCCCAGGAATTGAATTTGAAAACAGATACTTAGAATACAGTTGAAGTCAAAAAAACTATACTTAGAATACGGTTGACCATATGTCGAATTGTGGAGATGCGCAAAGGCTTCGAGGGCAAAGACCAAATGATGAGAAAAAGATTCAACATGGAATGGGAGCATATTCCAAGATCATTGTAGGTAAATTTGCCTGCGGAATTGAACTTTTGCATATTCTGTGATAGCGGGGAAGCTGATATATATATATATATACACATATAGCAATATATATATACATATATATTTATGTTACTGCCACCATGACAGGAAACGTAAAATGTGATATCTGGCTTGGCCTGAAAATAGAATTCCCCAAATAGTCCCCATTCCATCCACTGTTTAATCATCATCTCATCATTTTCCACGGATAGTTTCTGGAAAATCAATGTTACATACTTAGTGGTTCATCCACTTGCTAAGTAGGTTATAAGCTTGGTGGTTTCAATGGAAGAAGTAGGGTTACTCCACTAATAACTGAGGCGAGCTAACCCACTTACTAACTGGGATGAACCACCAAGCAGAAAATGATTTTCTATGTAAAATGGTTTTCCACGGATAATTTCCAATCCTTTATTCTTTTCATATCGTTACCATTGATTTTCCAGAGGTAATTTCCAATTTAATCCCATGGGTGGTCATCATTCATTTTCAGTAGTCTATAATATAGATAGCTATAGTTAAACATTTGATAGTTCCTATATATATATATTTATGTATATGTATAGTTGATCATGGTTTATACCACCCAGTTGGGAATGGTAACATACCACCTATGTATGGTGAAATTGGGGAATGTTTTTTTGGTTTTACCACCATTACAACTGTATCTATCAATGGATTGGTTTAAGGGAAACTTTACAGGAAAGACCTATAATTGACCATTAACATCCATTAAACCGTTAACATCCATTAACCATATTAAAATATTTAACCATTAACCATATTAAAATATTTAACCATTAACCATGGCTATATTTTTTGTAGTTGATGGTTTCTTATAATCCCATTAGATCCCATTAATAGCTATATATATATTGTATTTAAACCATAACCACGGCTATGTTTTTTATATACCATATACTTACCATATTATATTTGATGGTTTATCAATAAGTTTCCATAGATTTATATATGGTTGATGGTTTTGTAATAACCATCATAAACCATCATGTCATTGTTTATATTGTTGATTATAGCTATACTTAATATATTGTTAATATTTAAATATTTTTATATATTAATATTTTATTTAACATTGTTTTTTTAGCTATATTGTTGTTTATATTGTTGGCTATATTGTTTTTAGTGGTTATTTGATCTTTAGCTACTTATATTTTAGCCAACTTTACTCTTGTTCCGCCACGCCAGGTGCAGCAGGTGCAGCAGCAGCACGTCCAAGCTGCCCGGGAGGCGCCCATTTTGGGCCCGTGCTTTGGTGGGGAGAACCGGTGGAAAAAACCAGGGGGAAACGGTAAAAAAGAAACCAGGGGAAATGATGATTCTGTTGGGAAAATGATGGAATTTTGTTTGATTCTGTTGGGATGATGATGATGATGATGAGGAGGAGGAGGATGCTTCAGCCTATGTTTTGATCATCAACCATTTCATAACCATCATAGCGTAAACCATAATAATAACCATCATGGTGTTCCATGGTATTATTAGCATCATAATCATATGATATGGTTCTCCATACCCCAGGCATCATCGATCCGTGATGCACATCCTGGCTGAATGGGGATGCAAAACTAGATGAGTACTTCAGTACTAAAGATCTTCCCATGTCCTGTAGGTGAAACATCAGTTTTTACTGTAGGTTTTTTTAAAACCGAGCCGGCAAAAAGATGCATGAAGATTTACTATCATTTATTGTAGGTTCTTTTTTAAAACCTACCCAGCAAGGCATCATTGTTTTGCAGTGTGTTTAAGATTGACCCTGTTTGCCATGGCTGTGTCTACAATTTGGGGATACTCTCTGGTAGTTGGGCATAGTTATTGAAATCATGAAAATCATAAAAGATATCATAAGATCATACCATGAGGCGATTTAATGTTAACGTCACGCATTTCAGTGGAATTGGGTACACATGTCAACTTAATGTGAAGGATTCATAAACACATGTATCATACCTTATGATATTTTTCTAATACCAAAATTATGCCATCAGATCATAAGTATTCATAAGTGTTCATAAGTACCATAGTATATGTGTCTTTTCATATACATAGTCATATGTCAATCGTTCTCGTGGTGTTCGCCGCTATGATACCCGGTGCCCATGAGATGTCCAAAAATATTTCCATCATGGCCAGATGTTGTACCATCGGGTTCAAACACTGCTCCAATGTAGAATATATAAGGGTATCATATGTTTATAGATTATCATATGTTTATTTCGCATAAACGGTGTTTGATTTTTTCATATATCACAAGAACTGATATGCGTAAAATATTATCCATCACAGTTGCTAAATTTCATAAATGTATGTCAGTTTAGGCAATTTTGGGAATATAACTTGTGCATATATTTTTAAGGTCAGCAGAAACCTGTGCTTTGTAGAACCAGTTCCTAAATCCAATTCCACAGCAGTGAGTGGAAATACATTAGATCAACCCATTCGAAATTTGTTAGCTTGACACCATTCATTTGTACTTAGGGCATTTTTGATGAAATGGTGCATGGTTTACTTGTTGGTTTTGGACCTTTGGAGTTTGTTTTTTTTGGTGTTATCCAACACTCAACACCGACCGGTCTCGCCAAACAGGTTCGCACGGTGAACCTCTGCAAATGCAGATCTTGTGAGATTCATCACAGCAGTGAAGCAATGCCAATAAGATGATATGATAGATGATATGATAGGTGATATGATAAGGGTTGTCAGTTTAAGTACTAAAAAGTTTATGTGGAGGAAATGGATCAAGCTGCGAGCCCGGGCATCTTGTGGGCTGAAGTGGTCATGACTAATTTGCAGGATGTTTCCTTTTTGCTTTGACCACTTTGACCCTATGACTTTTTGACCCAGACCAACAAACAGTCAGAGTAAAAACCGACTAACAGTTGCTGTGATTCACAGTATGTTAGAAGATACGATGCTACAACAGTATCTTACAATCATAAATTCCAAACATATGTCTACTAAACATGTCAATCTTGCTAATGGGATATCAAAAGTAAGCTACTAGTGAAAATGGGATATGATTCCCTTTTGATAAACTAACATAGCTATTGGAAATGGCCATTTACAGTTGATTTACCTACTAAAAACGGTGGTATTGTCCATAGTTGTTTGTATGTTTACCCGAGGGTATTAACAACTATTAATCATTAGCTACTATAACTATTACTATCACCATTAGCTATTAATATATGATTAATATCTATCAATCAGATGATAATGGGATATGATGATACTATAGTTGATTTACCTACTAAAAATGGTGATTTTCCAGTTCGTAAACTCTTAGTTTACCAGTGGATATATCCCTATTCTTGCTAAGTGGGTTACAGCCCTGGTTTTGTGAATGGGATTTTTCCCGAGAGCGTCTGAGCGCAGGGTTCTTCCAATAGTGGGGGTCTGTAAAACATCTTCTCATCTTCACATCTTCTCATCTTCACATCTTCTCATCTTCACATCTTCTCATCTTCACAC
>Ga0126342_10021756_pt1 | contig 10661 bp, 13 predicted proteins | sample Cyp1metagenome_FD_92528 | JGI IMG/M metagenome (GOLD analysis project Ga0126342, IMG submission 92528) | Coral microbial communities from Lord Howe Island, Old Settlement Bay, Australia - Cyphastrea 1 metagenome | ecosystem: Host-associated > Invertebrates > Cnidaria > Coral ...
ATAGTGCGTCCCATGGTGTTTTAGACCTAGTTGCATTGACTTGTTTGACTTCCTGAATGCGCGGCGTCCCATGCAGTTTTTACCTTGGTTCCACATATGCACTGACTTTCACGTCCCAGTGTACCTAGCGCATCAAGAACCCACAAATTTGTAGGTCTTTTTCCAAAAACCCGATTTTTTCTTCAGTTATGAAAAAAACCGGTTTTTCTCAGAAAATATGTTTTTTTCTTTACTAGGGAAAAAACATACTTTTTCTCACACTTGGTGTCATGACATCTCATGATTCCTTCCCCTAGACGATTCAAACTCCTCTATTGATATCAGCCTTGGATCTATCCCTCTCCGTAACCTTCATGTTGATTATACTTCCACCCCGCTGGCTTTGGCTGGCAGTTCTCACAAGAAAGGGCCCGATGCTCTTGGAACATGTCGGACAACATTAGGTGTGATCACAGTCAATCTGGATTCGTTGGATGATTTTTTCCCAAGAACAACCCTAGAAGCATAAATTGACACATGGCTGTATTTTTTTCATTGGGAAAAAATGATTCTGGATTGCCAAAGTCCAACAAACAACCCAAGAAAAATATCGAAAGAAATAACAAAATCATGAAAAATCAATCGGCATTTTCAGTTTTTAATCATTTCGGATTGCAATTTTTGGGTCTGTACCCAAAAAATGCCAAAAACCCATATTTAAGCCGTACTAAACCGTACTAAACCCATATTTAACCCGTACTAAACCCATATTCTGATATAGTAAAGAAAAAACGTTTTTTGGAACCCATATTTAAACCATATTAAACCCATATTTAACCCATACTAACCCGTACTCAAAATATGGGTTTTTTGCTTTTGCGAATTGACGGCGCGATGTCGAGTTTTAAGGCTCCGCTTGTGGTTTTTCAAGATCGAACCGGTAGTTGCCGGTCTAGACAAAAAGAAAACAACGCAGATTACCGGAGCTATTGTCAATTTACTGGGTTTATATCTGGAAAGCTGACTTTTGAAATGCCATGCATATCCATTGTGACTCTTTGACTACCTCCAGTCCTGCTGAAGGGAAAGTTCGCAGCATAGGAGGCAACTGCAGCCGGTGGAGAATGCGCGCATCGTGTCTGATCACGCTTGCTTCGGTTTCCATCGCGCGGTCTGTCTGACAGATTTCACAAGTTGTCAGTATGAAATTGCTACATGTAATGAGGAGAAATTTGATACAGGTCCACCCGATTTGGACAAATTTGTGCAAATCCAACAAAAACCAAAACATGGGTTATTTACAAAAACCCGGTTTTTCTCGAAAAAAACAAGTTTTTTTTTTCACTGGACCTACAATTTTTTGGGTCTTTGAAGCTCCTGGTATATATATAATATATATCATTACTTTTATATATGCCAGAACCCATGTGACAATGTGTGTTAGGATACATGTCAGAGTTTATGTCAGACGGTATGTCATGATATACATCAGAGTGTTTGCCATGATATATCTCAGAATGTATGTCATGATATCTGTCAGAGTGTATGTCAGGGTTTATGCCAGAGTATTTGTCAGGATATTTGTCAGAGTGTATATCAGATGTATACACCTCGTATCGGTCAGAAGATATCTCAGAATGCCTGTCTGAAAGAAGAGAACATATGTAGGTATATCTGTCTGTAAACTCAAAAAACACGTATTGTTTCGCACATATCACACATCATACATGTCAGGATACTGGCGCGGCAGGATTTTGGCCAGAATGTCTTTGCCACTGTGGGGATCACACAAAGCAATGTGTTTCTTTACTTAGGGTGGCACAACGATGTATGGCAGTGCAATTCGCATAGTTTTGGTATGTTTTGGTGGTTTCGAAGTCGGAGCCTATTGGTTGGACCCAAGTTTGGGGCCAATCATTTCGCAGGTGCAAGCAGCGCACTTCAAGTCCTACGGTGAGGACGGCACGGAAGGCCTAGAGAGACAGCGGGTAGAAGAAGATGTTTGTTTCCGGCAAGTTTCATGGAGGCCCAGTTTAGACTGTTTATACGACTTTTCACCACTAACCATGGGCCAGCCGGCCAGCCTATCTACTTACATGTTCACTTGCAGTTGCATGCATGTCATCTGCCCTTGGAGCTGCGATTGTTGTCACGAGAACCACAACCACGGAACAACCCGGAAGCATGAACCTGCCAACTTAATTGGTTGTTGGCTTATGATTTACTTTTCCTTGTGAACTTGAACGTCCGCTGCAAAATAGATGTTCTGCCGAGAACCGGCTTCTTTCGGCATGGTGCTAGATTCGGGCTTGTGAATTTTTGCTTCATGTCATGCTGCATGGTTTGAATTCACTTCGCGCCAAAGAAACCCAACGCGCTTCACAAATTTGCCGCTTCAAGTTGCAAAAGGTAAAAAGCCGACGTTGTAAATGTGAAATAGGTTGTTGCACAAAGCAAACATAGACGTTGCAAGTGCACAGTTTGATGTCTCTGAAAACACGTCGCGCATGTCGCAAAATTTTGGCAACCGGTTTGCATTCACAATTTTAAAAGCCGAAGCTGAAAGTGTCAACATTCTTCTGGCAGTTCGAACAGCTCCTTGGTTCGAAACATCAACTTCTGAACAAATGGTTTTCGAACATTATATGCTTATTTTGAATTGACTATTTGAAGTCGAAGGCAGGGGTGATTCTGATTCCGCAAGGATTGGCAAGACAACCTTGGATGTTTTTGAGCAAGAACGGCGGTGCCTGCACATAGGGACCATTAGGAAATCATCTAGGTAAGTTAGGAACTGGTGGGTGAAGGTTGGGGCCTGTATTGGTACATGCGACAGCTCCTCAGTGATTAACTGCTACCTGAAGGGTCCCCCGCAAAGTTATGCAGAACTAAGTTAAGGGTTTACAAAATCCAGGGTTGAATTTTTTGCAAATTCCATACCAAACAATAGGAAAAATGGACACCTTCACCAAGTCCCTGTAGCGGGCGCAGAAAGGTTTGCAACATCCCCGTAACATCGAAGGCCCAGGGCTCCGGTTTTAGGTATTGGTTTCCGAATTTCAAACACCAACATGGATGTTGGAGAGTAGGTTTACTATGGTTTAATACATCCTGACTTGTTTCACCTTCATGTTTTCCAGGTCCAGCATCAACTTCAGTTGTGGTTGTTGGATATTGGATGATATTGGTATGTCCCAATATCCGTGGGGCGTTTGGGACCGCAACCATTGCCCACGATTGAATTTTGCAACCGCGGTGGTTGGCTGTTGTTTTTGCATGGGGTGTGGTGGAGTGCGGAGGGCTAATAACGTTCTTTCCCCTGCGTGTCAGAACACTCTTGATGTTACTCTGTTGACGTTTTCACGTAACTTTTGAAACGCTTTTGATGCTACGCTCTTGGTTTTGCCAAGTAATTTTTCAAACGCTTTTGATGCTACGTTCTTGTTTTTTAAAGGAACTTTTGACACGCTCTTGATGCTACGCTCTTGGATTTTTCAATCAATTTTTGAGACGCTCTTGATGCTACGATCTTGATTTTTTCACGTAACTCTTGACAGGTTCTTGATGCTACACTCTTGACTTTTTCACGCGCTCTCATATCTCTAACCTGTTTGTGGTTACAGGAAACGAACTGAAGTGGCTGAGGTGAAGAAGGAAACATAATTTTGTGCGAGCGCAAACGTCAGATATAAAAAAAAAGGCAATTATACCCCCAGAACTCACGACAAACAAAATTCAAATCACACTGTAATTACATGCCTTTGGTCCTCTTCAAGGTATCAAAAGCACTGTAAATACCACGTTTCACAAAGTTGATGAATTTGTAAAATCGCAACTACTAATTACACGTTCAGTTCCCGACGCGGCGGGTTTTTTATCTGCTTGGATTTTGTATCACGCCATTCGCATGCCCAAGTTACGGCAACACACCGCAATTTGAACGAGAACTCTCACAACGTCGTATAGCTGGTAATTCAGGCACCTCTAAAGTACTCGAGTGGGGCACCCATGCGGTTTGCACATATCATCGTGAAACCCAACACCCTAAAACCTCAAACCTTAAAATCCTAAGAACAACGGAAGAAGTAAGGGACAACCCTAGAGCCGAAACATTGCTTGAACCCCAAATCCTTAATTCTTAAACACTAAAACGTTATGAACCTAATGGGGATGTTATGCGAAACGATGTGTTTGGGCATAGAAATATCAGATACGATGGTTTTGATTGAAAATGAAAACCCCAAAGTGCGATAGCTAATGGATTGCCTGATCAGTTTCCACAGAAAACATGCCTTCTTGGATACCCCTTGTTGTTATTTTTTTGTGGACATATATGATCAGGCTGTACTCTACAAATTAGGTTCGTTGCCAAAAAATGTCCCAATTTAGCCCTCGAAAGCGTCACTTGTGTTTTGTTATAGTTGGCTTGTGTGAAGGTTCCATTTTTTTGTGATTTATTCAGATCCATTCTGTAAGGTGTTGCCAACTTTTCTTAATTTACCACCAAATCATCCAAAACTCGACGATTTCGAATTATTTTGCTATTGAAACCCACGGGTTTAGGGTGCGAACACCCATTTGTGGTATCCACATTCAAGGTGTGGAATGGATCCCTTGCCCAGTAGTTTCAGCCGCGTCGACAGCTCAGTTGGACATTGGCGCACAGTGCACCATGATTCATGATGGGCTAAGAAAAACGCCATATAGATAGACAGAACTATGTAGGCCAAGATTTTCCAGCACCATGGATGATATGAGATATTGATTTAAGACGGTTTTAGATATGGTCAATCAATGTCAGCCGCTCGCTGAAATGCCGCTGCCAAGGTTCCCTTTCGACGATACGACCTGCATCGCAGTTCGATCCCTTCCTTTCGCCATTGGAAGGCAGCCGACTTGTGCGCAACTGGCTATGATGGTGGGCAACCAAAAGCAGATCTTCGGATATAATAAGTATTTAATTAAATGTATTGAATGCGATATCTAATGGGATATTTACTGTAATTTAAATATCCGATTAGATATCATTAAATACACTAAACAGTTTATTTAATTTTACTTATGGGATATATAATATATATATAACCAACAATATTTTTGTTCTTTTGAAGATCGACACCGGCGGTTTTCGAAACGGAATAAGCACTATGGACAACTTCTGCTGTTTTACTCATCCCCCGCAACGACTCGTATCGTGGATGCTGCTCCCATGTTGTAGTCTAACGATTAACGTCTTCTCAAGCCAGAATCTAGGTCTGATCATGATTGATCACTTGGAATTATGTACATCCAGATGCACATTCACTGTGCAAATACCACCCCAAGCAACGCTCAGGAAACTTTAAGCCTTAGGCACACCCAAAGCAAACTTCAACCCCTAAACCCTAAACAAACACCGGTGAATTTCAAACATAAGCCAAACAAACCTTCATCCACCCCTCCTAAACAAACCCTCAGCACATCAGCAAATCTTGACCATACCCTAAATAGCAAACCCCCAACCAAACCCGTAAGAAAACGCAGGGCTCCAGGAGCTCGTCCGAAGCTTAGCCATCTCAAAGCGGTGTGAAAAAACCCACAAATAGATACAGTACGCAGTAAAATAGAATTGGCTGGCAGGTTGGTGGTTTCAAACATGTTCTTATTTTCCATAATATATGGTATATATAATCCTTCCCATTGACTAATATTTTCAAGATGGTTAAAACCACCAACCAGTTCGTCACTCTTTTGAAATCGATTATAGCCTGTCCTATCCTGATAAACATAGATGATAAACATCCGCATAAGCATAGATGTCTTTTTTGTAGGGTAGCATCGTGGAATAGATTTTGTTCAGCTTTAAATATTGTCTTTATACGGTATGATATTTATATTTATATTTGACAAATAGATTATATACCAAATATCAAATATATATGGGTACAAGTCAAAATGCAAGGTACGGATCAAGGCCCCGGGCCCTCACACGATCCATACCCCCCGATCCATCCATACCTAGATCCATACCCTATCATACTGCATGATCCATACCCCTGGTCCATACCCCTTTCTCGTTGAAGAAAGACTGATGCTGGCCCTAATGCCGCTTTTTATCCTAATACTGCTTCTAGCCCTCGTACTGCTACTCCCATTGCTGCTACTGTTGCCACTACCGGTGCCACTGCTGCGGAGCTGCTGCTTCTGCTGCTGCTGCTGCTGCCACTACTAGTCATCTTCCTCCCAGGAGCTGCTGCTACTGCTGTCGCTTCTGCTGCTGCTCCTGCTGTTCCTGCCCGCGCTGCTGGTGCTGGTTCACTTCCTCCGTGTGCTTCTGGTAGTTGGAGAAATGCAACTAGCTGACTAGCTACTAGCAATATTGCAAGTACCATGGAGGCTAGTAAGACCGGTTCTAGTTCCACTAGGTGCTTCTTGTATTTCTAGTGGCCCTATGATTACAACTCCTTCTGTTGCTACTCTGCCTGCCATGTGTAGAACTAGACTAGACATAGAAATACCCCCCTCTCTTCCTTCACAACCACAGCGTGAAAGCCGGCCCAGATAGCGTGTCCCGATCCATACCCGATCCATACCCGAACCCAGTCACGCCACAACAAATGCCAACATGAAAGCCCGATTCTATTACTGCTTCTACTGCTGCTGCTGCTGCTGCTACTTCTACTTCTACTTCTACTTCTACTTCTACTACTGCTACTACTACTACTACTACAACTACTACTACTACTACTAACTACTAACTACTAACTACTAACTACTAACTACTACTACTACTACTACTACCATCACCACGGCTGCTGCTGCTGCTGCTATTCCTACTCCTACTACTACTCCTATTACTCCTAGTACTACAGCTGCTGCTGCTGCTACTACCATTAGACTACCATTATTATGACTATTACTAATACTACTGCTACTGCTATTTCTACTGCTACTGCGTCTTCTCCTTCTATTGCCACTACTGCTGCTGGTGCTGGTTTTTTAAACTGCTCCCTCTACTAGCAGTGGTAACAGTTTTAGCAGCAACAGTAGCAGGAGGAGAGGTAACAGCAAGTAGGAGTATCAGCACAGTTTGTATGCTATGAAGGGCCCTTACGAAAGGGTACGGATCAGGCACCTTGCGTAAGCACTCCCGATCCATAGTACGGATCACCGTGGAGCGATCCATACCCGATTTTTGACTCGCACCCATATATATATATACTGTATCTGTTACATATCCTGTAAAATATTTGCTTAAGAAAAATTGTTCTAGGGTCTAAAACCTAGGTCTTGTTCAAAAATATATCGCAATCCTAAGATTTTTGTCCAGTGTTCCACCAAGAAAACATCCAACATCCCGCCCAGTTTTTCAGGTTTCGTCTCTTTGACCCCCAGACGATGCGAGCCGGCCCTGCCACTCCGTGCCTTGGCCGAATGTCCCGGACAGTCAAAATCATTGATGCCCCAAAATCGCATTGTTTGAAGGCTCAAAAATCGCATGAATTCACTAATTCTGCAGGCCATTTGATACCCCATGTCCCCATGTTTAAGTTTTTGCGCCATGCTTAGCCTTATCAATCAGAGGATTTGACATGGTTTTCCGGCATACTGTAAATTTCCACTGGATATACTACTCGGACCGCGGACCCTACATGAATGATTTTGTTACAGGACACCCCAAAGATCGAAACAACAGTTTCCTGTTTCCTGCGTTGCGCTTGCGACGTTTTACAAGTCGGGTCGACCTAGGAGCATCCGAGATCCGACAGAAAAACCAGGTTTTTCGAAGATTTTGGGGCGCAGGTAATGGTGCCCATCTTCAATAATGGGTTAATGGGTTAATAATGGTTGGTAGGTACATCATATTTTCCATCCTGTATTTTCCTGTGTTCCTGTTCAAGAGCTATAGGTTGTCTTTTTGATGGTTTCCCATCTGAAAAAATGTCCGTGCTGTCAATACACATGAGATAATCCTGTTTGGAAAACGGAGGATCACCGGGGGTGTTCAAGCACCATGAACATGGTTGGACGTTGTACCATACTAGCACCGGTATTCATTATCAGACCATACCATTCAAAAAACACTAAAGTGGTGACCTCTTGACACTGTATGTTGGTGTTGCACAAGAATCATGGTGCAATCTTGTTCCTCATTTGAGCTAGTAGAATTAGCCTGGTTGATTGGTTCATATAGTGGCTTATACTTATACTACCTAATTCACTGATTTTTAGGGGTTTTATTGCCCTTTGTTGTTTTTTACTTGCTCATTTGTCATTATTGTTTTCATTATTGCTATTATTGTTGCAACAATACTGCTCAATCAAGGATATATTATATTGTTATAACATGTTATAAGCCTGATTTGTTTTTTATAACAATATATGTTGCCCCAACTTGAATGATGGAAATCTTGTTTTGATAATATAATATAATATATATGTATATATAAATGAACAATATTTTTTTGATGGATGTGTTTGACAATAGGCTACAAAACACCTGTTTTGTCTCAACTCAAAAAACCCCATGAGGGGATCAGCAATCTTGACACATCCACATGTATTGTTGATTATACACATACACATTTATATACTATAATGTGGTTAAAGCAACAGACATAATGATAATATACTATAATGTGGTTAAAACAATAACAATAATGTGGTTAAAATGTGGTTAAAACAATCATAAACATCTTGATTGTACACTAGAATGTGGTGGTTCAAACAATAACAAACCATCCCCCAGTCATCGCCAAATAAAGGTATAAACCAGCAAAAATGTGGGGGTTTATTAATTATTGTTTTACCAACATTACCCGTCTATAATTCCCATTCATGTCCGATAGATGCCCCACTCATATCCGATGAATGTTCCATATTCATTGTCCGAAAAACAGGCCCATTCATATATCCGATTCATGTCCCACTAACATCCGTCACTCATATCCCATTAATATCTCATAGTCCCTCTGAAACTGCCTATATATTAAGATTGGGTAAACCATCCTTGATGGCTCCGAACTCACCTTGATCGGAGTGTTTCAGTCCTCTTTGATTTACCCTCTGGTAAACTAACGTAGCTATAGAAGATCACCATTATTAATGGGTAAATCCACTATAAATGGCAATTTTCAATAGCTATGTTAAACGACCGGAGGGTATCTCAAAAGGATCATTCATTGGTGAGCACCGTCTGCTGGCTAGAAACATCCAATGGATATCAGTGGATTGTACTATCCCCATGAGCTGTATGAAAATTAAGAATCTTAAAAAAAAATGGCAAGTTGAGATGGAAAATGGTGATTCGCCAGATGGAACGGGGTGCCATGGGATCAAAGGTGGACTTTTCAAAAAACTTTTCCTTCCTGTCCAAAAATCATAGAATTGGATGATGGGAAAATTTTAACCGGAAACCATAGGAAACCCCTATATTTCATGGCAAAAACCCATGGGTTTCCGGTTTCGATTTTCCCGACGAAACCAATCGACTTCCATGGCCCGCCAGAGGCCCATCGTGACGGTCTACGAGCGAGTCGAGCCGGGCCGCGTGGAGATGATTGCCAAGGGAGAGCCCTGCCCCAGGACGAGGGTTCTCGGGGTTTCCATGGGGAATTCGGGGTACCCCCATGACCTAGGAAACCCCAATTAATAACGGGCATATTTTGAGAGAAAGTCTCCCTTTTGAACGGTAACATTGCGGAACATCAGGTCAATCATGGAACTAAGGTCACTCAAAGGGCGAAAATATCCGTGTCGCATAGTGCTATCAATGACCGGAGGGTAGACGAATCAGTTTCTTTTTTTGAATGAATGAAAATTGGGAAGTAACCAAGAATACATTCGGATGTATAGGAACTTTTTTTGGAAGTTGCCCATGGAAGTTGGGATTTCACCTTCAGAAACATTGGGCGGAACAATCCCGAGAACCAGTGGGAGCAAAACGTGAAGCACCGGTCATGGGGATGTCACCTGTAACACATCCGAACAAGGGACCTCAATGTCCCAAAACAACTGGTACACAGACTTTTGTGGCAGGAAATGGTAAGTATTAAGAAACATACACCACCCTCCTGAAATATTTTTAGATCTTGAAGCTCTTTCAAGGCAAAACAGGCAGTGAGTGTGGAGGAAAATATGAAAACTACTCCCGGCATTCATTGTGTGTTCGCTCGCAATATGAACAACACCAGAAATGAACAAGTCCGTTCTGAATCTGTCAGGTAATTCCCTGCACAATTCCAGCCATTTCTGGCGCAACGGGGTACTGTGAATTTCAACAATCTAGCTACCAATCCAGGAATATTGAGTATAACAAAGATGCAAATCAAGTTAGTGCAAGTTGCGCTACTTGTTAGCTCCCCGTCAAGTCAAGGGTTCTCCACATCACGTGTTCTCTACCCCAAAGCTCATTCAGCGTCAATGTATGCCACAAATGCTCAAATGCCGTTTTAGTAGTAGTGATTAACAAAAAGACACAAATCGGGACAAGGCTTCATTTGTGCACTCATTTTGGCATATTTGGAGTGCATTAGATATATGTGTTGAGTTTTTCTCGGTGTTTCTAAGCCGTTGACGTTTCCGATTTGGCTGATGGAACTCGCAAAGCCTGGAACCACCTTTAAAGGGTTATACCTCGGAGCAACTCGCTCTGTTATTGCGCTAGGTTCTTCTGTTTTAGCTTTATCCGTGTATATATATAT
>Ga0126342_10021757_pt1:5000-10660 | contig 10660 bp, 11 predicted proteins | sample Cyp1metagenome_FD_92528 | JGI IMG/M metagenome (GOLD analysis project Ga0126342, IMG submission 92528) | Coral microbial communities from Lord Howe Island, Old Settlement Bay, Australia - Cyphastrea 1 metagenome | ecosystem: Host-associated > Invertebrates > Cnidaria > Coral ...
TAGCAAACTCTTCGTTTACTGGAGGGTATCTAGTATCTAGTTGATCTTCCATGGCTTCCTTAAATCTTTGATCAGCCAGCCGTTGTCAGGTGGTGTCGATATCCCTAAGGGCTACGGCTTATAACAAATGGTATGATAGTCCTGTGGTTATGAAATGATAATATAAAAAATACAATAATCATATATAATCATGATAGTAACACGATATTGATGTGACAAACATATGATAATGCCAAATCAGCAAAACTGAGCGCCTGGAAGTTCTGATTCACCCCAGAAATCTCCATGTTGAGGTACTCGCAGCGCTCGTGCACCTAGTGACAATTGCAAAGTGGTTTGGAAACATTGTCACCAGTGGAAGTCAGCAGAAATTGTTTAAACAGCAATTACAAAAAGTGTTCCAACTTTGAACCTCCCAACCGGAAAACGTCCCTTCAAATATGGGGGGCCGGTAGTTCCTGGTTAGGGCCCGTGGATTGACGTCCGTGGAACGTGCCAGGTTCTAATCTGAGATAAAATTATATACAATATATATATAATTATATATATATATTTCAATACTGGGTGTATACAGTAAATATATATATACATACATATATATATAACGATTTTATAAAGCCCTTTTTAATAAACCTTCTTCAATTTTATGGCGGATGGCAAGAATTACAACAAACCCAAACCAGCCGGATATACCTCTTGCAAGCTCTGCGACACATCCTCCATCCACGCATCGTGAGCTTTCAGGGCCTGGCTCGGAGGCGTTAACATGTAACATGTTTCAATTGGAGTATTCATTCATAAAAAGGATATATGCACTTCATGATTAGGAAATACACTCTTTTTCAATTCATCCCTCAGAAATTGGTGCATTGATGTGAATTGCAGTGAATTCTGGGCCACCTTCCAGAGAGAATGGACATAGTTCGAAACAGAACGCAACAGTACAAAAGTGAAGCAATTGCAAGGTCATGTGACAGCAGAATGACTCATATAAATTTCGGAGAGCAAATCGGGCAGATCCCAGGTCACCAGCTGGAAACCCAGTCTGGCTTCCATGCAGTATATTGGTATATCCCCACAAGATCCCACAAGCAGGTTGCAGCAACGTTTGCAAGCCAAATGGTGACTTTAGCATCATTTATAGTTGTTTATCGCGGTGAGGTTGTTCAAATTTACCATCCCAAAGCAATAGGGTGACCCTTTCAATTAGATCCAATTCAGGGCTTGGCAAACCACTTTCATCTAAAAATCTACTATTCTAAGGGTCCATGTTTCAACATGAAAACCAACATGTTTCAACCCCCATGAAAAAATATGCCCGGCAGTTGGGATCATACTCCAATTTCTAGGGTTTAAAATAACACCTGTTTAAAACCACCACAAACCATTCATTGAGTGATTAATTCCGTTAATCCCTCCCCCAAAAAAATCGATAACCTAAAAGCGACGAGTTTTGTATTGGATTTATTCACAATGGGCGGTATTTCATATCATATGGGGTATATGTCCCACTTAATGATGTTACAGAGTGTTACACTGTGTTACACTCTTGTTTCTGCTGCTTAACTCTCCCATGTTTGATGGGATTAATTGGGGGATGCCCAAATCGAGATCCTTACCGAACCCAATATCCGCCTCCTGCATGTCTCCCATGTCCAAACGCATCGTAGAGATTTCTGCCGTCACGGTGGCCTCGATCGATCACTGGGTACTTCCCAAGGTTTCAGGGTTACATCAGCTCTTTCCGAAGCACAAATTCACGTTTACTTTGGGTTACATCAATATCCCCTTGATTAGCTATCATGTGGTTGGGGAGCTCTTCATAACTCTGTGGTTTCTCATTCACAGTAACGAGGACTATGGATAACCCTCGCTCCTTAGCTCCCTCCTAATTATTGGATAATTAGGGTCAACATCCCCGGCGATCGCGCCTCCACCCGCTGTCGCGATGTGATGATGGAGTGAGTTGAGTCAACCTCGGCTGCTGGTCATGTCACGCGCTGAACGTGGAACCCCTTGAGGCCCATAGAATGTTGACCACGTGGGAACTAGTGCCCCGTAGTTAGTTAATTATGTTTCGAAAGTAGGTAACTAGGGTGTATGCTGTGGTCACGACATAAGTATCATAAGCATATACATATATATATGATATTGGTTTATAAACCAATCTGCAACTAGGGGGCACCACATTGTGGGAACACATGAGAAAAGGCTGAGCAACTGGATATTCGACATATCGTCACAGCTGGACAAACAGTCATATTCAACATAGCAACTGGATATTCGAGAAGTAAAACAACGTCACAGTTGGATGATGAAGTGCAAGCAGTTGAAGAAACATGCACATCCCTCCATTCGAATTTGGATGCACACATGCATGTCCATTTGACATGGGAAGGTATTGGCATAACTATTTTTTTTTTTGCATGTATGTATGATACATATATATATATATATATATATTCATTCGAAAATGCTAATGCACACATGTATATATGTATGCATATATACATGTGTGTGTGTGTTGAATTGTGCTGACACGCACACACACACATATGTATATATATATATATATATGAATCTCATAATATCTTACAATTTAAGCAGCGTGCCTCAGTTGAGGGCGTTTGTTTAAAGAAAAAGCGATGCCTATGTTCCAAAAGAATCCAAAAGATAGCATCTGGTCCTAGGTTCTGCAGGCCTAAAGAAATCTCAATACCGCAATACCACCGCTCATCTCCTTTGGGCAAGGCCCCAAGGTATCTTGGCATCCTGCAGTAGACACAGCAGCCCGATCATCCCCATCATCACCTAACATCACAATCTTAAATTGTCTAGTCTAGTGTCAAAAATATGAAATGATTTCCCCTGTATTCCTCCCTGCAGGCTAATATATTCATTCTAGATTCTAAATGTTAAACACGTAAATCGGAACGACATGGCTGTATCTGAAAATGGAAGTAAACCCCAATGCGGATGTTAGTGGGGAAAATGACGATGAAACGCTAAAAAAATATTAAAAAATGGTTTGCCCTTAAATTGTTCAGACAAACCCACCTCTTCCCCCATTGTTTTCCCCTGTTTTTAGCTTCATTTCAGTTGCCCAATTTGGAACCACCCAGAACCACCGGAACCACCGAAAGGCCCATTGGAAAACGAGGACAAGAGACACGCGCGCGCATTTCATCCAGGTCCACGTTGACGGCGTCCATCGCAGCGGTAAAGTCCTGGCAGAGTTTTGCATTGGATTTTACCAGCCAATGGGAACTTCCCATGGGAAGGAACTGAAAGTATGGGATGTTTGAGCTCTATTGTCCTGTTGAAAATGTTGCGAAAAATAGATATGGACTGACCTACTTACCAGTTATAAGTGGTGTATATGTATATATACATAAATATACATAATATATATATATATATATATACATACATACGTACAACTGGGGATAAAATGGAACTAAACGTAACTCGTAGCTCCTTGGCTCATGATACCTCTTGATATCCCCATATCTCCCATATGCTAGGGAATGTGGATACCAATGGCCTGGGATACATTGGTATCATGTGGTTGGGAGCCTGTCAACTGCTTGGTGGCTGAGCCACCTCAGTGAAAAAATATGCTTACCACCCAACCAGTTTAGTAGCTCCTTGGCTCCCAATTTACCGGAGAAATCACGGATTGAATATGAATACCCATGGCCTCCTAGCTGCATCCAAAACACCGGATCAATATGCAAATCAGATAGGGATACTTAAAGCGTGTTAAATAGTGGGATATGGTGGGGGATGTCAAGCCGACATGGCACTTGGGTTTGTGTGAAAAAATGTGCGTTCCCATCAAAAACACAATTTACTGGTGAATGTGATGATAAACCAGTGGGTTTGGAATATATACCCAATTTAATGGGAGATCACTAATATGTTCAGTGGCTGTGTTTCAAGCAAAATCTATACCATGGTTTTTGATTGGTTTTACAATGTTTTACACCTATTTAGGGTGTTCAATCGCGGATTTTCCTTTCAATTTCTGAATATCCCCCCTCGTCCAAAAAGAGTTGGGTTTGCAGGAAATCTGGTTGCACACCACATAAGGTTGTAATGGTGGTAATCAGTCTATATAATTGGAAATTGTATGCATGTGATACCGAAGACTGTTGGTTGACTTGATTGTTGGGGGAATGGCGAACACCCAGCCGCAATTAGAGTATAGAACCCGCAAAACTAGCAGCAAAATTGTGATGTGCCTGTTGTTTTCATTGTGTAAGTTACAAATTCCCTATATAACTAAGTGAGGGCACCTACCGGTAAGGACCCACATATACATCCATTTGCAATCATTTGCTAGTTCACAGCTCACGGTACGAAGTAACGTAATAACCTGCTACACGTTATAAGGATCGGTGGGTAGGATGACCAAATGGTGAGTACTTGCCACCTGGTCAAAACTGCGGATGAAAAATGAATGATAATGAATTTAATGAATGATACAATTGCTACACAATCATGTTTCACAGAAATAATATCTGCAAATGAAGGCATTCATCAAAGGACAACCCTTGAAACATCAAGGTAACTTGGCAATACCAACAGCTCACAAAACAGTTTATTGACTCAAAGTTCCTGACGCATCCGCTTTGGGTACATGGGCTCTGAAGTGCTGTCCATGTACTGGTGACTTTGCCAGTCCCTTGGTTGCAAGTTATGGTTTCCTAACACCCCAAATCAGACCCAACGAAGCAAAGGCACATGACAGTGCATGCGCTTAGAGTCCCCAGGATACAACGCCTCTGGATGAAAAATAACCCAAATACAAGGTGGGGAAATCTAAATGGATGTGTCCTAAAATACAGGTAGCCCTAAATCATCCAAATCATGAACGACTATTTTAGATCATTTTAGTATTGTGAAATCCCTGATGTATTGAACAATATTGAACTCCCATGATGACTTGGGGATCCCCGACTTAACCCCCAGCGCTCCTCCATGTCCCGTTCGCAGGCCAGGACGATGCGTTTCACCTGGGCCGTGTCGCCCTTTGCGCCGTTCAAGAGGTCCTGGACCAACGACAGCTACGAGCACCGGATTTCTCAGTCGAAATGCTTACATGATGCTAACCCAAAAACATGGATATGTTAATAGGTGCCTATTTAGTCCTGGTGTACTATATGGTTGCGTGTATAGATATACACGTACATGCATATATACGACATAGACATAGATGTGAATAGATAGGATAGAATGTGATAGGACGGAATAGGATGCGATAGGATGGGATGGGATGGGATAGGATGGGATAGGATAGGAGAGGATAGGATAGACTAGAAAAGCTAGGATTGGATTTAACAAAGTGGTGATTGAAAATAGTGAATTCAATGGTGGATATGCATCTGTCTGAAAGTTGGGTATACCCGAAATGGCTGTGTTAGCAGGGGCAGTTGTGATTAGCCACCGGATTTTGGGATAGCCGGATACCTTTTTTCAGACAAATCATAATGTGCGTTTTTCTTTTGATACTCAACATGTATTACAGTAACCACATGAGCAATCTCGAAAACCCTAGGTTCACGGAAAGGACATCCACAAATTTGGGAAGGTCCCATCGCTTACCACACGTTTGTACAATAATGATATATGGTAAACTTGGGGGGTAACGCTTGCAG